>Ga0209272_10000587_pt1 | contig 28587 bp, 18 predicted proteins | sample tdDd002_FD_187125 | JGI IMG/M metagenome (GOLD analysis project Ga0209272, IMG submission 187125) | Marine sediment microbial communities from the Atlantic coast under amendment with organic carbon and nitrate - tdDd00.2 (SPAdes)... | ecosystem: Environmental > Aquatic > Marine > Coastal >... | reverse complement strand
CGTTTAACAAATATTAAGGTTTTTCAAATTAATGTACTATATTCGTACATCATTTCAGCATTAACCTAAATCCCCATATAATCGTGCCCCTGGCACACTAAAAAATCAGCCAGTTCGAACTATCGAGCTGGCTGATTTTTTTTTTTGTATCTCCTCCTCTTTTATCGTTAATATTTGTGAATTCATTTGTTTGCAAAGAGAACTCATTAAAATTATATGCTGATTAACGACAGAGTTCATTAGTTTTGTGGCTTCAAACTTATACACAACCAAAAAATAAATTTTAAGATGAAACCAAAAAATATTGCAATTATAGGTGGAGGAAATTTAGGTTCTTCTATTGCAAAAGGTATTGTTAAAAGTGGTTTATTACAGGCATCTCAAATTACAGTAACCAATCTTGAGCTTTCGATGATTCAACCGCTACAAGACGAAATTGGTGTTAATATCACAACTAACAATTTAGAGGCTATTAAAGATGCAGGAATTGTAATCGTAGCTGTTAAACCAACTGTAGCTAAAGTTGTTTTAAGCCAAATTAAAGATTCTATAATTTCGGGGAATCAGGTTTTAATCTCTGTTATTTCAGGTATTAAGCTTCATGATTTGGAAGAAATTCTAGGAGATGTTCCTGTTATCAGAGTCATGCCAAATACGGCTATCGCTATACGTGAGTCTATGACCGCTCTTTCTTTCAACGAAAAAGGCTTAGCATATAAGGACGAAGTTGTGGAAATATTTGACCAACTAGGTTCTACCATGGTTATTCCTGATTCACAAATGCCAGCATTCACTGTTCTTGCATCCTGTGGTATTGCTTTCGCATTACGTTTTATGCGTGCAGCTTCTCAGGGAGGTATTGAAATTGGGATCTCATCTAAGCAATCATTAGAAGTTGCAGCTCAGATGATGAAAGGTGCTTCTAAACTAATTATCGAAAATGGAACTCACCCTGAACCAGAAATTGATAAGGTAACAACTCCACTTGGGGTAACGATTTGTTCTCTAAACAAAATGGAGAATGAAGGATTTAGTACTTCTCTTGTTCAAGGCGTTGTTTCAGGTTACAATAAAATTCAGGAAACAGAAAAATAATTCAAAAACATAGTATTCATAAAAGCAACTGCATGATTGTAGTTGCTTTTTGTATTTATTCTCATTTTAAAACTACAATCTAAATCGTGTTTCAACATTGAGTTCAGACCTAATTGTTATTATCACGCCATGCAAGTATATCAGTTGAAAAGGTAAACTAAAACCAATACCAGATTCATTTTTCTTGCTTGTAAAATAGATATAAACACCTCATCTTGCAAAACCGATTAGCCACTACCATAAAATCGAATAAAAGGGCTCACTCAAATTAACACATAATATTCATTAATAATCATGTTGAGTTTTGATGATTTTTGGGTGTTTCGAAATTACAAAAAAACTGAATTGACATTTTGCCAATTCATTTTTGCTAAGATAAATACAGACAGTTCAAACTATCGAGCTGATTAATTAATTTCAAGTGAATATTTTTCTTATCTAAAAGTACTATCTCAAAATTCTTAAGTTGTATAATAAGAAATAATAAAGCTAGCCATTAATGTCAACGATAAGTTGTGTATGTTTTTGTCCTTCTCGTTCGCAAGATCCCTATTCCTTCTATATTAACAACAGACATAATTTCATTTTTGAGATTAATTGAAGTCAAATAATCGGGCTTCCCAACTTCTTTATTTCCCAATATTTCTTTAATCTTTGAACGTGATTCAAATAATTCAAAATCATAGGGGTTCTCTTCGATTGCTTTAGTGTAAAACTTAAGCGCTTTTTCATATTTTCTCTTTTCAAACAATTTATTCGCCTTCTTTTTAAAGCCAAAATATTCAGAGGGCATTTCATTGGCTCCCATTCTATACCTAAATACGATTAGATACTTCTTATCAATCGGCTTCTTATTTATTAAAGCTGGACTCCATAAACTATCTAATTTATCAAATGCTAGAATTGAGCTCGTAGATATTAAATTATTAGGCGAACTAACAACTGCTAAACTATCTATCTTGCCTCTTCTGTCAACAACAAATGATAAAATTACATCTCCTTGAATCCCATCCATCATACATTGTTTAGGATATCTAACATTCTTGGAAAGATGTCGAGTTGGATCCTCATTCAAATATTTTGCCTTTTCAATATTTAAACTCGGATCTATTTTCTGAGTTGATTGACTTTTAACAGATATAGAAAACGTTAAAAACACAACAACAAATAGAATTATAATCCTTTTCATTTCTAATTCATTTTTAGTTTAAAAACCCATATTATTATGTAGATTAATAACAGTTTGAATATAACAAAAAAAAGAATCATAATAAAACCAAAACAACAAACATAAGAAGAACGAATAACATCAAACTAAGCAAACAACATACAACACCTACATTTACCTAAGTCAGGCAACATCCAATTTAGAACAATCATTAACAATCACAACGCACAACTACCTGCAAGTCAAGGCACTGCAGGCGTTTCATTATTTAACAAAGTGATCTCAGGAACTACCAATACTTCAAAAAAAACAGGCATAAATTACTACATGCAATACTTAAAATCAATCATTAAGTTTCGAACTATCGAACCGACTGGTTTTGTTTTATCTCCTTTACTCTTTATAAATAAAGGACTTCAACTGTAAGTTTATGAAAAATATTTATATTTGACATAAACACTGATCCATTATCCCCTATGAAATCCCTTTTATTGAAATCATTTACTACCATGTTTTTTTTATGCATTTTACTACTAAGTTCTACAGAAATGTCTTTAGGACAATCAGGATGCGAGATCATAGACTTTTCGACCAGCTTAGAACTAAATAAGAATAAACTTATAGAAGAGAGAACTTATATCATCCAAATAAACAATCAAGATTCAGATTGGATTACTGACATTGAAATTCCATATCAGGAAAAAGATAAATTAAATATCTTAGAAGCTTCAATCTTAGACCTCAATGGGGAGACAATCCGTAAATTAAAAAAGAAGGAGATCACCACTCGAAATGATATCTCGCGAGGCGCTTTTTATCAAGATAGTTGGGTCAAAGAATTCAGCCTGAAATGGAACCAATATCCCTACAGAATTAAATATACATACAAAAAAACCCAGAACAGGTTCCTCTTTGTAGCCTACTGGCTTCCTGTAGTGAACACACATGTACCTGTACAAAAAGCTTCTCTAAAAGTAATCTTGCCCAAAAATTCCGAGTTCGTAATAAACGATTCAAAAGAATTAAAACATAACAGGAAAGAGACAGAGGAAAAGATTATTCACTCTTGGGAAGCCAAAAACAGGCCTGCAATCCAGAGTGAATCCTACTCTCCTCCTATACAGGCTTTAGTTCCATCTGTTAAAATCATACCCAAAAACTTCAATTATGGCATTGAGGGAAGCTTCGAATCCTGGGCATCCTATGGTCAATGGCTAGAGCAACTAAATGCAGGCTTGGACATTCTGACGACAAGGGAAAAAATAAAAATTGATAATCTCATTAAAGGAATATCCGATAAAAGAGAGATCGTAAAAACACTCTATCACTATTTGCAGGACAACACCAGATACATAAATGTTGCGATTGATATTGGAGGATTAAAACCCTACCCCGCGACCTATGTCTGCGAGAATAAATATGGAGATTGCAAAGCTTTAACCATCTATATGAAGGCCTTATTAAAGCATGCTGGTATTGATTCCTTTTACACGCTTATTAATGCCGGAAGCAATACCGCCAAAATCAATAAGGAAACTCCATCGCAACAATTTAACCATGTTATTCTGAATGTTCCCATAGGGAAAGACAGTCTATGGTTGGAAAATACGGCCAGCTATTCCCCCTGCAATTATCTAGGCACTTTTACTCAAGACAGATATGGTCTAATGGTTAACGGAGCAAAGACAAGACTTGTTAAAACAAAGCCTTTAAAATTGAATGATGTATTGGTACAAAACATGTATTCATTTAATTTGGATATAGAAGGGAAAGGCAAACTTCATGTATCAAAAAAGCTAAAGGGAGAAGACTTTGATACGTATCAATACGTGAGATATGAACTTGATGAAACAGAACAAAAGCAATATATTGAAGGTGATTTGCCAATAAGAAATTGTGAAATTGACAGTTGGAAATTCCATCAGGAAGGCCGTGAAGATAAAAATCTAGTGCTAAATATAGATTTAAAAGTCGAAGACCAAGTAAGAAAAATTGGGGACATGATCGTTTTGAAGCCTTTAGCCACAGCCTATTTTGACCTTGAAAAACCTGCTTCAAGAAAGAATCCGGTTAGAATTAACTACCCTGTAAATCAAAATGACTCCATAATCTACAATTTATCATTTAGCAATCAATTTAAAGTTGAAGTTCCCGAAAATGTCAACATCAAATCTGAATATGGAAGCTATACAGAACACTTTACCAATACAAAAGACCAGCTTATTGTAATCCGAAATTTTCAGTTAAACAAAGGAAGTTATTCTCTCGAGTCATATCCCGATTTGTTTAATTTCACTGAAAAAATTAAAAAGTCAATAAAGAAATCTGTTATCATATTAAATCAATTATAATGAATAAAGCCTACATCCCCCTAATCCTTTTACTTCTTGTTTCCAGCTTCACTTTTTCTCAGAAAAGCCAGTTTCAATTGGGAATTATAAATGAATACGAACAAAATCTTAAATCTTATAAAAAAGATCCCAAGGCAGAAGCCGTCGTTATATTTGACATCGGCAAATCTATTTTTTTTGATACAGATCGTGGGGGATACAACATCAGATTTACAAGAAAAAAACGCATAAAAATACTTGACAAAAGCGGAATTAAGTATTCTGAAGTATCCATACCTTTTTATGTAGATGGATATGGTAAGACTGAATATGTCACTTCCATAGAGGCATATTGCTACAATATTGAAAATGGGATTCTCATAAAAAAAGCACTGGATCAAAGTATGATTTATGAAGAGCAAATCAACAACAATTGGAAAACAAAAAAGTTTGTTTTTCCTGATGTTAAAGAAGGTTCAATAATAGAGTACAAGTATGTATTGGAAACGCCCTTTTTATTCAACCTTCCCGATTGGACATTCCAGGATAAGATTCCAACAGTTTACAGCGAATACAATGTAAATATGATCCCTTTTTATGAATACGCATTCATCGTTCAAGGCATTTCAAGATTTGACCGTCAGGAATCCTTAGAATCTAAACAAACCAGAGCATGGGGAACCATTGTAAAAAATCATGGCGTTAATATAGGTCGCGGTATTGAATTCAAAGAAAAAAAGTATCTCTATGCGATGAAAGATATTCCTGCATTCAGAGATGTATCCTATATCAGCTCTGCTGAAGACTACCTGATGAAAATGGATTTTCAATTAGCAAAAATAAATAGACCACAAGGATCTACTGAAGAAATAATGTCTACCTGGCCCAAACTTTGCAAAGATTTAATGGATCATGTAGATTTTGGAAAATATTTAAAGAAAAGTGGAAAAATAGCCAAAAGCATACTTGAAAATGAAATTGATATTACGGACAAAAACGAAACAAACTCACAAAAGGCCATTATCAACTATATCAAATCGAACTTCGACTGGAATGGTGTTAATTCAAAATACGCTTCGAAAAAACCGAAAGAGTTTTATGAGCAAAAATCCGGTAATTCTACCGATATCAACCTGTTTATGTGTGCCCTGCTTAAAGCTGCCGGTATCGAAGCCCTCCCCCTTATTCTGAGTACCAGAAATCATGGAAAAATAAGAGGAACTTATTCTTTCTCTCATTTCTTTAACTATACCATTATAATGGTAAAAGGTGATAAACAAAACTTTCTCACTGATGGAACTGATAAGCTGATAGCTTACAATAGAATCCCAATAAGATGCATTAATGGGAAAGGACTTTTAGTAAATGAAGAACAAACAAAGTGGATCAGTTTATACAACAATATCAAATCCATTGATAAAAAAATCTTTACTATTGATATCAATCCTGAAAATCTGAACGCAGAAACAGATTTATCAATCCAATTCAATGAATTTGAATCATTAGCTTATAAAAAATCATACAAAAACGATACTATTAAAATAAAAAAACAATTATTGGAAGAAGGACTATCTGAAATACATAAGGTCTCAACCCTAAATTATGACCGAAACAATCTGGCCTATATCATCAATTGTAAAGGCGAATGCGAAGTCGAGAAAATTGGCAATAAACTTATTGTATTGCCCTTCTTGAATTTTCCAATAAAAGAAAATAAACTAAAAGAGCTAAGACGAGCTTATCCTGTCGATTTAATTTATGCGAGAACCAAAACTTTTGAATCTATAATAAACATCCCAGATGGGTACCAGATAAAAATACTTCCTAAAAATTATCTGATGGATAACGGACTAGCTGAGATAAAATTGGAATATGAGAGAAATGAGAATAATATTATCATTCAAGGCACATATAGTTTTAAGAAGAGTATCTATAAGCCTCAAGAATATGGGGGAATTAAAAACTATTTCAATACAATTATTAAAAAATTCAATGAACCTATCGTTTTTGAAGAAATTAACTAAACACCATCGGTTATCCCGATCTCTATTTCTGATCGGAATTCATTTTAATCAATTCGTTTACTAATAAACTCCTATGAAAAATTATTTACTAAGCCTTATTCTTATTCTAAGTTTCAATTCTGTATTTGCACAAGTAGATCTTAGCGCCCTAAATAAACCTATAGAGTTAATTAATAAAGCAAGTCTCAATTTTGAGATGGGTAAGTATCCTCAAGCAATTACCCAACTAAAAGAAGCCATTAAACTCGATTCATCAAAACGAGTTGCTTTCACTCTATTGAATCGGGCTTATTACGAAACAGGTGACAAAAATTCACAAATAGAATATTTAAAAAAGGCAAAATCGATTTATACTGATGATGATGAATTCCCCTACCAGCTTGGAAAAATTTATCAAAAGGAAAATAAGTTGAAAGAAGCCATAGCTGAATATGATACAGCTATCAAGTTCAGTAAAGTTAATGGAGAAGATTATGAAATTGTTTATGACTACTATGCCAATAGAGGTATCTGTTTTCTAAAGCAAAATTTGTTTGCCAAGTCAGTAGCAGATTTCGACTACGCCATAAAACTGAACGACATGAAAGGTAGCATATATACCAATAGAGGTATTGCCTTATTCCAAATGAAAAAGAAAGAAGAAGCTTGTAGGAGTTGGGAAAAGGCTCTAGAGTTAGGACAAAATGTAAAGCAATACATCAACAACTACTGCAAGTAAGATAATATCATAGAAAAGCTCATCTAACTAGATTGTTAGATGAGCTTTGTATTTTTTTTAATGATATTTAACTTACAAAAAGAAGAGAAAAGGTAAAATAATACCAACGGCAATCAGCCATTTTCCCCTACCCTTAATGCCTTTCTTGCCAGGAACGATGAACATGCCTGAGAGTGCAAATAAGAGCATTGCTATAGCAAAAATATCAGCCATCAAAGTCCATCCCTTCTTGCTATTATAATGTAGTTTATTCATAAAATAAACCCATTCTTTCTTCTTATAAACCTCAAATTCTAATTCACCACCTATAGGGTTATAGGTTCCCAAACCACCTTTCAAATAAACATTATAATGATTGCCTTCAGGTATAATTCGGTTCAATGGATAATCAGATAAATTATCTTTCCAATAGGCTTTTACTTGGTCAGGTTTAAGGTTTGTTTCCAACTGATACTCCACGTATTCCGTTTTATAAGCCGGATCTTCACCATTCTTTTTATGATTCAAAATAATACCTGAAACCGCATATATAATGGTTATTCCAACAAAAAAATAGCCTAGGTCACGGTGAGTATATCGAAGCCATTTTCTTATATTTTTCTTACTCCACAACTTCATAACTTGTTCCGTCTACATAATAAATCGCATAGTAATCTTTATTGTTGGCTTTCATCCAATCACGCATTTCTTTGATATTAGCCATTTCAGAGCTGCAATGTTTTCCACCTTCTTCATCTTGATGCTTTGCCTTCACTTCTGTTTCCCACTCATCAATTTCACTGGTCGCTAATCTTTTCTCACGTAAAATTCCTTTCACTAATAAGTCATTACCAGCAATTTCTTTATTAAAACCTTCCAGCTCACCTGTTGCCTCAACACGTAAAGACAAATTACCATCAGCATTTTTTAGTATACAGCGCTTACCCGAGTGAGCACACACATGGTTAACTGTTCCCTTAAAAGTAATCTCCTGACCAACTTTATCAGCAGCCACTTCCATGACTTGATTAATGTTTAGTGTTGTTACTTTTGCTTGTGAAATAGTAGCTGGTTCATTTTTCTTAGTTTCTGATTTCGACTGAGTAAAATTACATGACATAATGCTTAGGCAAAGTGCCAATAAACTTAAATATTTCATCATTTTAGATTTAGGGTTAATGATTTGTTTTATTGTTTGTTTTGTCTAACAAACCTATCATTTACTAAACATATTTCCAAGAATTATAACAACTCATTAACAAATATGAAAAAGACATACACCTCTTTTTTCTACTTATCATTAAGTTTCAGAAACTACAAACTAAATACTTCTGCTTACCTTTGCAGTCTATAAGCAGATATAACAATAAAAAAAAACTAAGATGAATCAGGACAACTTTGATAAGGTTAAGCAAATTAAAAAAGAAAATAAAGAAGCTTATAAGCAATGGACACGCAGAGATGATGATGAAATGATTAATCTATTTTTCGATGGGGTTTCTGTTAGTGACATGGCTTTCAAGTTAAAGCGAACCAAAGGCGCTATTCGTGCCCGAATCAGAAAAATGGAATTGACTTCGATCAAAAAGAAATAATATATACTAGACGCAGATATATAATGATTAAATATGATAGAAAAGCAATCTTTAAAAGATCTTATTTAATCAGCGTCTAAAAAAATAGACTTAAGCTTTTATTCTTAAAATATTTCCATACATTTGACAACGTTTTACGGGGGTGCCTTATACCATTTCATTAAAGCTTGTGATATTTAATTCACTTTTTTTAATGGTATAATGCCGATAGACAATCAGTCATGTAAATTGAGATTAACGAAGACGTTACTCAATATGATTGCTAATCGGTATTAAACAACAGGCTGAGATTAGACCCTTAAAAACCTGATGCGGTTAGTACCGACGAAGGGAGTTAATACATATTATTTCTGCTTACCAGCCTTCTGTAAAACACACATTTATTTATTGAACTTAGTAATTGATAAGGGGTGCCCTATGGGCTGAGATGATACCCTCATAACCTGATGCGGTTTGTACCGACGTAGGAATATCAACACATTGGCAAAAGCCTCTTCTCATTTACTACAAAACAAACTTATATGAAGGTTTTTGTAAATGATGATTGTGTGCTAATTGCCGATCAATCCAATATCTCCCAGCTGCTTGCTCAGCTTAAATCACCCACTAAAGGCATTGCCATTGCCATTGGACAAGAAATTATTCCTGCTAGCCAGTGGGACAATCACCTCTTAAATGAAGATGATCATGTTTTGTTGATTCGTGCCACTCAAGGTGGTTGATTCTATTATCCATCAACTAAACAAACATCTATGAACCTTATTGTCATCACGCCAGAAAACAACTTTCCGGCTGAAGTATACCTATGGGAAGCTCTTTTTGAAGCTGGTCTTCAAAAATTACATATTCGTAAACCTCACTCCAGCTATTCTGACTTACAGAGTATGATCGGCGCCTTACCCGAGAAATATCACTCGCGCTTGGTACTTCATCAGCACCATCTGTTAGCCAAAGAGTTAAACTTAGGTGGTATTCATTTCAAAAGTAACTGCCATAATGAAGATGATTCAATCTATGACATAAAATTAACGCGTAGCAGGTCTTGTCATACACCTCTTGAGGTTTTAAACTATTACAAAACCCACGACTACGTTTTTCTGAGTCCCATCTTCAATTCCATATCAAAAACAGGTTACCCATCGGCTTTTTATGCCGATGAAATGCAAACCTTTTTTCAGGATCACCCAGAAATTAGAAACTGCATAGCCCTTGGTGGTATTAATAGTGAGAACATCAATACATGTCTGGACATTGGTTTTGCAGGCTGCGCTCTTCTAGGTAGTATATGGCAGGGCAACACTATTAGCCCAAGGATCATTGTTAAGAGATTTCAAAACATACAATCAAGCTTAGATATTAGATATATGCCTAAAGCTATTTCCAGTTTTCAGTTCATTACAAACGATTTTTCACCGCTGAATGAACTGGAGCAGATTCGTCAGGTTTGCAAAGCAGGTGCCAATTGGATTCAGCTCCGATTAAAAGATAAAACTGACGAAGAAATAATGGAACTAGGCAAACAAGCTTCTGAAATTTGCAGCCAATACCAAGCCTGTTTTATCCTGAACGATCATGTGCATCTGGTAAAAAAAATAGGAGCACAAGGGGTTCACCTTGGCAAAGCCGACATGGCTCCTAGGCAAGCTAGACAATTGCTTGGCCCAAATTATATCATTGGAGGCACTGCCAATAATATGGAAGACATACGGAAGCTGCATCAAGCAGGAGTAGACTATATCGGACTTGGACCTTTTCGATTTACCAACACCAAGAAGAATCTGGCACCAACTCTAGGTTTGCAAGGCTATTCTAAGATTATCCAGCAATCTAAAGAAGAGAACATTAAACTTCCCATTGTTGCCATAGGTGGAATTGAAATTGATCATGTATCTGAATTGATGGCTTGCGAGCTTCATGGTATTGCCCTTTCATCCTCCATTACTCAAGCTGATGATCCTAAAAATACAACAGAAAATTACCTCAAACACATAAACCCCCAATTATGCAAAAATTAACAATAGCAGGACAAGAATTCAATTCTCGTCTATTCCTTGGAACTGGTAAATTTAGTTCCAATAAGCTTATGGAAGAAGCTCTTATAGCTTCCGGCAGCGAAATGGTAACCACAGCACTTCGCCGGGTCGATATTCAAAATCCTGATGACGATATCTTAAAACATATAGATATTAATCGTTTCAGGTTATTACCCAATACTTCAGGCGTACGAACGGCTAAAGAAGCTGTATTTGCTGCTGAATTGGCAAGAGAAGCTTTAGAAACCAACTGGCTAAAACTTGAGATTCATCCGGATCCTAAATACCTGCTTGCCGATACGGTGGAAACTTTGAAAGCTTGCGAAGAATTGGCAAAAAAAAGCTTCATCGTTTTGCCTTATATGCAAGCCGATCCTATCCTGGCTAAACAACTGGAAGAAGCAGGTTCTGCTGCTGTTATGCCATTAGGCTCACCTATTGGAAGTAATAAAGGCCTCATCACTCGTGAGTTCATCAAAATCATTATTGAACAAGCAAATATTCCTGTGGTAGTAGATGCAGGAATTGGTGCACCCAGCCATGCGGCCGAAGCTATGGAAATGGGTGCCGATGCTGTATTGGTTAACACAGCAATTGCAATTGCCAACGATCCTGTTAATATGGCTGAAGCCTTTAAATTATCAGTAGAAGCAGGTCGTATGGCTTATGAAGCTCAACTTGGAGCTCAGCTTAATGTGGCGGAAGCCAGCAGTCCTTTAACTTCATTTTTAGATCTGTAAGTATGAGTTTTTTCGAAACCTTAAACCATTACAATTGGGACAGTGTGAAAACTGCCGTCTATTCCAAAACAGAACAGGATGTGCGTCAAGCTTTAAACAACACGCCATGTAATCTTGAAGACTTTAAAGCTCTGATCTCGCCTGCGGCTGCTCCTTTTCTCGAAGAAATGGCTCGCAAAAGTATGGGAGAAACACAAAAACGCTTTGGTAAAACCATTCAACTTTATGTCCCCTTATACCTATCGAATACCTGCTCCAACTCTTGTGTTTATTGTGGCTTTGGTCATCAAAACAAAATAGAACGCGTCACTTTAAGCGAAGAGCAAATTTTAGAGGAGGCTAAGGCGATAAAAGAAATGGGCTTTGATCATTTACTTTTGGTTACGGGTGAGCATCAGAAAAAAGCAGGCTTTAAGTATTTAATGCGTGCTATAGAAATATTGCGCCCTTATTTCTCACAGATATCTGTTGAAGTACAACCCATGAGTACAGGTGAATATCAACAGCTGATTCAGGCAGGTTTACACGCGGTATATATTTATCAGGAAACCTACCATAAGGAGAATTACAAGAACTACCACCCAGTCGGGAAGAAATCAGATTTTCAGTATCGACTTGAAACGCCAGATCGCCTAGGGAAAGCCGGTATTCACAAAATAGGATTAGGCTGCCTTCTGGGATTAGAAGATTGGCGTGCCGACATTTGGCATTTAGCCTCTCACCTATCCTACTTGGAAAAACAGTATTGGAAGAGTCGCTATTCGATTTCTTTTCCACGACTTCGTCCCAATGTCGGAGGTTTTCAACCTAATATGGAAATATCTGACAGAGAACTATTGCAGGTCATTTGCGCCTTTCGTTTGCTCAATCAGGAAGTGGAACTATCTCTTTCAACCAGAGAAACACCAAACTTTCGAGACAATATTTTCAAGTTGGGAGTTACAGCAATGAGTGCAGGTTCTAAAACCGAACCTGGAGGCTATGCCGTTCATACTAAAGCATTGGAACAATTTGAAGTCTCTGATCAAAGAAGCCCCAAAGAAATTGTAAGCATGCTTCACCGTAACGAATACGAGGCAGTTTGGAAAGACTGGGATAAATTTATGTAAGAAGGTGCTCATGGATAAAGTAGACAAGGATAAAGGTTAAAAAGTACAAAGTTTAAAGGATAAAGTGGAAACACACAAACCCACTTGACGATTAGACTGTTAGACTATTAGACTATTAGACTATTAGACTATTAGACTATTAGACTATTAGACTGCAAAATAAGTGAATATGACTGAATTAAATATCGAAGAACAAAACCGTTACCATCGTCAAATCATACTTCCTGGTTTTGGTAAAGAAGCTCAACTTAAATTGAAACAAGCTCGCATTTTGGTGATCGGTTCCGGAGGCTTAGCTTCTCCTCTGCTAAAATATCTCTGCTCATCTGGCGTTGGTTGTTTGGGCATTATGGATGGTGATGTGATTGAAGTAAGTAACCTGCAAAGGCAAATCATGTTTGATGAGAAGGATAAAGGTCAATACAAAGTAGACGTGAGTGCACGAAAACTCAAGGAGCAGAATCCCAACATTAAAATCGAAGCATACAACTACCGTTTGAGTGCTGGTAATGCTGTGGAACTTTTTAGCCAATACGATTTAATCATCGACGCCTGCGACAATTTCGAAACACGCTATATCATATGCAAAGCATCACAAGAAGCGTCGTGTCCTTGGGTTTATGCTTCCATCTTTGAATACGCAGGTCAGGTTTCAGTTTTCAACTATAAGAGCCAAACCCAATATAGCGATCTGTATCCTGAAGCGCCATTACAGGTCCCCCTTTCCGATGGGAAAAGCATTGGTGTTCTTCCTGTATTACCGGGTTTAATCGGCTTGATGCAAGCCACAGAAGTAATCAAAATAATCACTGGAATTGGACATGTACTTGATGGGGAGTTATTGCTTTATGACACTCTGGATTTAAGCAGCCGTAAACTAAGAATTGGTAAATAAGGTGCAAGAATAAAAAAATAAAGGGTAAAGTAAAAAAGGAGAGCTCACTACTCATTGTTAGACTGTTAGACTGTTAGACTGTTAGACTGTTAGACTGTTAGACTGTTAGACTGTTAGACGAAAATACGAGAAACCACTGACAATAAAATATGACTTTTTGACTTTTAAATAAATACTAAATAAAAACATAAGATGAATAAAACAGACATTAATAAACTGATATCAAGGGATGAATTCCCTAATTCGAAAAAAATCTATATTAAAGGTGAAATAGATGGCGTAAATGTTGCCATGCGCCAAATTAAACTGAGTCAAACCCGGAACTCTGATGGAACCCTTGAAGAGAATGCCCCTTTAACAGTTTATGATACTTCCGGACCATACACAGAGCCAAAAATCGAAATTGACCTGAACAAAGGCTTAGAAAAAATCAGACAAGCTTGGATCAATGCCAGAAAGGATGAGCCAAATCAAACTCAAATGTATTTCGCTCAAAAAGGTATTATTACCCCTGAAATGGAATACGTTGCGATACGTGAAAATCAAGGATTAAGAGAAGAGCAATTGCAGAATGGTGAGAAATTGGTTACTCCTGAGTTTGTAAGAGAAGAGATTGCTAGTGGTCGTGCCATTATTCCAGCTAACATCAAGCATCCTGAGAGTGAGCCAATGATTATTGGTCGTAATTTCCTAACTAAAATTAATGCAAATATTGGTAACTCTCCTGTGGATTCAAGTATCGACAAGGAGGTTGAAAAAGCCGTTTGGGCTTACCGTTGGGGAGCAGATACTATCATGGATTTAAGTACTGGTAGTAACATACACCAAACTCGTGAGTGGATTCTTCGTAACTCACCTGTACCAGTTGGAACAGTGCCTTTGTATCAGGCTTTAGAGAAAGTACAAGGCAAATCAGAAGATCTAAATTGGGAAGCCTATAAAAAAACTCTAATTGAACAAGCCGAGCAGGGCGTTGATTACTTCACAATTCACGCAGGACTACTTTGGCGACATATTCGTCACACCGTTAAACGCACTACAGGTATTGTCTCACGTGGTGGTGCAATCATGGCTAAATGGTGTATGTTTCATCATCAGGAAAGCTTTTTATATACGCATTTCGATGAAATTTGTGATATAATGGCTAAGTACGATATCGCCATTTCTTTAGGTGATGGGCTTCGTCCGGGATCAATTGCCGATGCCAATGACAGAGCTCAAATTGCTGAATTGGAAACCTTAGGTGAACTTTGTCAACGTGCCTGGGATAAAGGCGTTCAGGTGATGATTGAAGGTCCTGGTCACGTACCAATGCACAAAATTAAGGAGAATATGGACTTGCAGGAGAAATATTGCCACAATGCTCCATTCTACACATTAGGTCCTATCACAACTGATATTGCTCCAGGTTACGATCATATTACTTCTGCAATTGGTGGTGCTATGATTGGATGGTTTGGAACTGCTATGCTTTGCTACGTAACACCTAAAGAGCACTTAGGCTTACCAAATAAAGATGATGTAAAGGTTGGTGTGATTACCTATAAATTGGCTGCTCATGCATCCGATTTAGCAAAAGGAATCGTTGGAGCACAGGTTCGTGACAATGCCATGAGTAAGGCACGTTTCGAGTTCCGCTGGAAAGATCAATTCTGCATCTCATTGGATCCTGAAACTGCTATGCAATTCCACGATGAAACATTACCTGATGAAGGCTCTAAGCAATCGCACTTTTGCTCAATGTGTGGTGAACATTTCTGCTCAATGAAAGCCAGCAGAGACGTTCGTGATATGGCTGCAAAAAAAGAACTAAAACAAAAAGAATTCATGGAAGCTGGAGGAGAAGTTTACAACTAAACCGTTCCCATCTTTCCTCTGAATCAAAACGCCCTGCTTCATTTATGAAGCAGGGCGTTTATTTCCAATAATCGAATCAATCCTGATTGATGATGATCTTTCTTATTATAACTTTATCATCCAAACCGATCTTTAGAAGATACATCCCTGACTTAAGAGATAAATTGAAATAAGTCTTTTTCTCATAAAGTTTCTGACTATAGGCGAGCTGACCACTCGAACTGATTATACTAAGAGTAGCAGGATCAGCAGGTCGCTTATTTAACTCAAGATAAAACGCGCCTTTAGAAGGGTTAGGGTATAATGAAACTTTAGCTTCATCAAAGTCTACTTCCTCAATACCAGTTACATTATCAACAGAAACAACAACGGAAGATTCTTCAGAATATAACTCTCCATCATCCACAATTAAAGTGAAAACAAAATCAGTTAATGTACTTACTTCGGGTGCTATAAAAATTGGCACTGCTTCGAATTCACTTGACAATTCAATTCCCTCAGGAACAGACCACTTAAATGACAATTCTACATCTTCGGGATCAACAGACTGCCAGGCATTAAGTGTTACCTTCGTATTCTCGGCAACCAACTGATTTTCACCTGCATTTGCAATTGGTCTTTCATTGATATCCTTAACCAGAATCATCACCTCAACTTCCTTAGAAATTTGCATACCATCTGACACACACACACCTAAGATATATCGATTCTTAAATTCAAAATCCAACTTACTATTATCGACAATACTTAAGTTACCTGTTGTCGGATGAATGGCAAACATTTTATCATCATTTCCTGAAGAAATTATACAAGCGCTAAATACAGTACCAGTATCACCATCAGTAAATGAAACAATACCCAAACTCGTATTATTAGCAGCATTCTCCTTTAGAGAAAAGCTTTGACTTGTTACAACAATAGGAGCTTCATCATTGATATCTTCAACATCAATGCGAACCGTTTCAACAGAACTGGTATGCAGACCATCACTCACACTAATACCCAGAGTGTAAACTGAAGTACTTTCAAAATCAAGATTTGAATTATCTTCAACAGAAATCTCACCACTACCTGGATGAATACTAAAAACGGCATCTTCATTACCACTAACTATAGTCCAATTGGTATAAAAGGTACCGGCATCAGTATCACTAGCTAAAACGCGTCCAATAATTGTAGTATTAATCGCATCTTCGCTAATAGTAAACTTCTGGCTGGGCGTAATTACAGGAGCGTTATTATTTACATTAATAATATTTACAGTAACATACTCAGTTTGACTAACATTTAGACCATCACTTACATGTATAGATAAATTATAAACCTCAGCAGACATAAAACTCAAATGGCTATTGTCATCTATAAAAATTTCACCGCTAATAGGGCTTATAGCAAAAATAGCATCATCATTCCCGCCAGTAATTGTCCAACTACTATAGGTTGTTCCAGCATCTGCATCACTTACTAAAACAGAACCAACACTTGTGTTATTGTCAGCATCTTCCTTTACTGAAAAACTTTGTGAGGCAATAATAACAGGCACTTCATCATTGATATCATTAACCTCAACAGTCACAGTTTCCACAGAACTAGTATTGACACCGTCGCCCATTTTTACTGACAGGTTATAACTGGTCGTTGTTTCAAAATCAAGCGTGGAATTGTCAGCAACAGAAATCTCACCAGTCATTGAATTAATGGTAAAAATACCATCATCATTGCCACTGGTAATTATCCAACTGCTGTAAACTGTTCCAGCATCGGTATCGGTTGCCAAAATGGTTCCAACACTTGCAGCATTGCCAGCTGTTTCATTGATAGCGAAACTTTGCGAGGCAGTTACAACAGGTACTTCATCATTGATATCATTTACATTGATAACAACATCTTCAGTAGCACTTGTGTTTGTACCATCGTTTACAGTCACTGATAGAGTGTAGCTGATCGTCTTTTCAAAATCCAAATTGGAATTGTCTTCAACCTTAAGCTCACCAGTCGATGAGTTAATGGCAAATACACTGTTTGTATTACCTGCGGCTATTGCCCAGCTGGAAAATGTTGTTGCTGTTACATCTCCATCAGTTGCAAGTACTGTTCCAATGGAAGTTGTATTAGGCTCATCTTCATCGATGTTGAAAGTTTGTGAAGCTGTAACAACTGGATTAACATCATTTACATCAGTGATATTAATGGTAATCGTTTCTATTGCTGAAGTATTTGTTCCATCACTTACGCTTACTGTGTATGTGTATGAAGTTATTGTTTCATAATCAATTGAGCTGTTATCTGTAACTGTAATTGCCCCTGTACCCGAATTAATCTCAAATATTGCTGCCCCTGTACCTCCAGATTCAGTCCAACCTGAGAATGACGTGCCTGCATCGGCATCTGTTGCTAGAGCAGTTCCAACGACTCCACTATTTGCAATATCTTCTGCTATATCAAAAGATTGCGAAGCAATAACGACCGGATTGTTGTCATTAATTGGATTCACATCAACTACAATGGTTTCAGTTGCAGAAGTGTTCGTTCCATCACTAACCCTTAAAGTTAATGTGTAGCTTGTGATAGTTTCATAATCCAATTCATTGGCATCATTAACCGTAATCTCACCAGTTGATGAGTTAATGGCAAATACATTGTTAGTATTTCCTGCAGTTATTGTCCAGCTAGAAAATGTTGTTGCTGTTACATCTCCGTCAGTTGCCAGTACTGTTCCAATGGAAGTTGTATTAGGCTCATCTTCATCAATGTTGAAAGTTTGTGAAGCTGTAACAACTGGGTTCACATCATTCTCATCTGTGATGTTAATGGTAATCGTTTCTACTGCTGAAGTATTTGTTCCATCAGTAACAGTTATAATATAGGTATAGCTTGTTGTTGTTTCGTAATCAATTGAACTGTTATCAGTAACTGTAATAGCTCCAGTTGCAGAATTGATTTCAAATATCGCTGCCCCAGTACCACCAGATTCAGTCCAACCTGAGAATGACGTGCCTGCATCGGCATCTGTTGCTAGAGCAGTTCCAACGACTCCACCATTTACAATATCTTCCTCTATATCACGAGATTGCGAAACAGCAACTACCGGATTATTGTCATTAATTGGATTCACATCAACTACAATGGTTTCAATTGCGGAAGTGTTCGTTCCATCACTAACCCTTAAAGTTAATGTGTAGCTTGTAGTGGTTTCATAATCCAATTCATTGGCATCATTAACTGTAAGCTCACCAGTCGATGAGTTAATGGCAAATACACTGTTTGTATTACCTGTGGCTATTACCCAGCTGGAAAATGTTGTTGCTGTTACATCTCCATCAGTTGCAAGTACTGTTCCAATAGAAGTTGTATTAGACTCATCTTCATCAATGTTGAAAGTTTGTGAAGCTGTAATTACTGGATTCACATCATTCTCATCTGTGATGTTAATGGTAATCGATTCTATTGCTGAAGTATTTGTTCCATCACTTACGCTTACCGTGTAGGTATATGAAGTGGTCGTTTCATAATCAATACTTGAATTGTCTGTTACAGTAATGGCACCTGTACCCGAATTAATCTCAAATAGTGCTGCCCCTGTACCTCCAGATTCAGTCCAACCTGAGAATGAAGTGCCTGCATCGGCATCTGTTGCTAGAGCAGTTCCAACGACTCCACTATTTGCAATATCTTCTGCTATATCAAAAGATTGTGAAATGGGAATTATTGGTGTTTCATCATCATCTTCAGTAATTACAGTAAGTATTTTGTCACTTACCAGATCGAACTGATCATCACTACTAACAGCATTAACAGACAGTGTAATTGTTGTATTTTGATTACCATCATCAATATCATCATCTATACCTATTAAGTTTATGGTTTGTGGCACATTCCAAAGGGCACTAGTAAACCTTATACTAGCCTTATCGACAGTTGCTTCCCCAGTATCTCCACTTAAAATATCCAAAACCACATCTGAAGCAGGCTGGGCTTCCAGTACAACTGTAAAAGAATCTGCTGATCCTAATTCTGAAACAGCTGTTCCTCCGGCAGTTTCTGTTAGCGTAAAACCAACACTGTCATCGTCCACTATTGTTATAGTTTGCTGTTGTACGCCATCTTCTATACCATCATCACAACTAGCAATATCAACAATTATCGTTTCATTATCTTCGTCAATATTATCCTGTATTACACTTACTTCCCGGAAATTAGAAAGATATCCTGGTTCTATATATATTGAAGTACCATCAGCGATGTAATCCCCCAGATCAGGGTGGCTAGCATTATATATTGCAGAACCATCAGTACTTAAAAAAACCTGAACTTGATGGCTTGAAATTGCTGATAAAGTGGCGATAACCTTAAAACTCCCCTCTGCTTCACCTATTTCGACTTGTGAGACAGACAAGCTTACCAATGGGGGAACATCATTATCATTAATGGTATAGGTATGAACTGTATTGGTCCCAAGTGTTGCATTCACTGGACTTGATAGCGTTACGATAACCGTTTCGTTGTTCTCATCCAAAAGATCATTAACAATGCTTGCAATGGTGATATTCTTATTCACCTCACCTGCAGTCATGCTTAATGTACCGTCTATCAAAGTATAATCAGCACCCGTTGCAGTACCCGTTACCGTATAGTCTACTGTTACTACCCTTCCACTTGGAGCTGATAGGTCAACTTGTAAATTAGCACTAGCTAACGCTTCTGATCCATTGGAGGAAGTCGCATTAAACTCTATGCTTGGTGTAGCATCATTATCATTGATGGTATAGGTATGAACCGTATTTGTACCAAGTGTTGCATTTGTTGGACTGGATAGCGTTACAATTACCGTTTCGTTGTTCTCATCCAAAAGATCATTGACAATACTTGCAATGGTAATATTACCACTCACATCACCAGCAGTCATGGTCAGTGTTCCGTCTGCCAAGGTATAATCAGCACCCGTTGCAGTACCTGTTACCGTATAGTCAACTGTGACTGTCAAACCACTTGCGGCAGAAAGATCAACCTGCAAATTAGCACTGCCTAACGTTTCCGATCCGTTTGAAGAGGTCGCATTAAAGGCGATGCTTGGTGTGGCGTCATCATCAATTAGAGTTAGTGTTTGACTTGTGTTTAATTGGGGGATAGCATAATCAACTGATCCCATATCAAGGATCAAAGTTTCATTCTCCTCATCGAATGCATCAGAAACAACATTTACTACAACATTAACATTTTCAGAACCTGCTGGGATTACTATTGGACTTGAGGAAATTGTATAATCAACACCTCCCGTAGCTGTGCTTGAACCATTCACCGTGAATGGTATTGTTACGTCTCTCCCACTAGAAGGCAACATTATTATTTTCATATTTACAATTCCTGATTCACCTATACTATTTTGAGCAGCGTACTCAAATGTTATACCTGGTAGATCATCATCATCGTTTATTGTTACGGTTTTTTGTTGAGTTCCATTCTCTTGACCATTTGTAACACCTGTAACATTTACAATAACTGTCTCATTATTTTCATCCTTTGAATCTTGAGTAGCTGTTATTGTAGCAGTACCCGTTGTGCTTCCTGCAGTAATAACAATCGAATTTGATGATAAAGTATAATCGGCTAGAACAGCTGTACTTGTTCCGTCAACAGCTAGAGTAACGGTAACATTTTTACTTGATGCAGCACTAAGTGTAGCAGTTAGAGTTGAAATACCTGCAGCTTCAGCAATAGGAGTCGGAGATGCAGAAAGTGTCACACTTGGGCCAGTATTGGCATAACCAAGACTTGCCATTCCTAAAGTAAAATCATTATCATGGGCATCGGTATCCAAGCCGTCGGTATAACGCTGAACACTTTCATTATATATATTAGTAGCATTGCCAGAAGGAGCCTGCCCGGCGCCACCACCAATAACGACAGCGTCGACAAGAGCTCCACTTGGATCTTTAAGATTAATGGTTAAACCTGTATTATTCATGGCTCCATTAGTACCATCAACATTACCAAGTACCAAATAATCCCCAGAATTAGTATAGTTGAATGAACCGGTACCTGCATAAATGATATCATCAAAAGCACCTGTATTTGTTAAATCACCGATAACATTGGTTCCATCCAATAACTCTAAGGTCCAACCTGTCAAATCAATACCATCTGAATTAATCAATAACTCAATCCATTCATCTGTTCCATCGCTAATTGCTCCAGCATTAATAGTTCCATCAAAACCATTGGTACTCCAGTCCTGTTGGGGATCAGTCACGACTTCATTAATCACGACATCAACCGTAGTGAAATTAAGTGTTGAATTGCCACTAATTCCAGCAAAAGAATTACCTGCTGCATCATTTAAGGTAGTCGCATCAATTTCAATATAATATGCCTGACCTCTACTTAATATAGCCGCAGGATTTATAGTTACCTGATTGGTTGAGATCGTTATTTTAGCATCATCAACAGGAATTTGTTCGAGAACAGAATTATCAGACATTTTCTTGATAGTAATATTTCCTGTACCAGCTACCATATTATCATCAAAAGTTAGGATAATATTACCGCTTAAAGTCGCATTTGTGGCATCATCTGAAGGAATACTTGATGTTATCGATGGAGGATTGGCATCCACTAAAACAGCAGTTGTAGAACCTACATTATTTAAAGTTAATGTAGCATCATTTTCCGCACTATTCTCTAGTAATCCTCCATTTAAGGCTAATGTTCCAACAGTAATACCATCGACATCTAAATCACCCAATTGTGGAGTGTATCTGAATAATAATGCACCAGATCCACTACCACTCTGATAAACAGCTTGACGCGTTGTAGCATCAACAGTAATACTTATTTGTGGAGTTCCACCTGTTGTAGTAACTGTAATATTCTCATCAAAATTAATGGTAAAATCTAAATTTTGACCTGCTATATAGGTTGCATTGGCAGGTACAGCAACAGAAGTAACTTCACCATGAGACTCGACAGTAACAATAGAGGTGATTCCAAGTGCAGCAATATTATCATTCGCGCCTACATTACTACCACTATCCGTTAAACTAGTAATAGTCACAACTCTATTAGATGTATTTGGCGTATTGCTATTGTTCTGGTAGGAAATCGAATTAACAAGGGTCTGTAAGGTAGCAGTACTTAGCGTGCCTCCACTTAGGATGATAGTCGCAGTTGTGCTTACGACAGAAACACTATAACCAAGTGAATTGTCTGCAGTTGTACCAGAAGTTCCATGTGTTAAAACAATAGTTGTTCCATCCAAATTCAATCTTTCATTGGATCCATCGTTCACATTCGTTACAGTAAAAGTGAATGCACTTAATGTTTGTCCATTTTCGACTGTAGAAGCTGAAGCACTGCTAAATAAAACAGCTGCACTGCCATCCTCAGTAAATGTTGGATTGGTTCCTGTTGCAATCAAAGTAGGTTCATCGTTAGTGGCAACAATGTCAAAACTAACGGATGCAGCACTTGATGTGTCCGTTCCATCATTACTAGTGAACGAAATTGTACCCGCATTGCTGCCACTTAGGTTAGGCGTGGGTGTAAAAGTTGCAGCATCTAAGGCAGTATTTATTGCATCTAGCGTACCGGCTGCTGTAAAACTTGATGAACCATTTCCGCCACCACCAAAAGTAATACCTGAAGTTCCAATAACAAGGGTTCCTCCCGTTATTGTAAATGTAAGCGTCTGGTCATCTACGTCGGTATCTTCCACTTGAATATCATTTGCCAAGGCAACATTGGTGTCATCTTCAGTTACGCTTGGGGCACTTGGTGCTATGGCCGTAGGAGCTGCATTGGAGGGTCCAACAATATCAATCTCAAAACGAAGGTCATCATCACTCATGTTCTGCAAGCCTCCCCCAATATACTGATACATATTCCCACCAGAAACATTATTATCAAAGTAATAAATTGACACAGAGGTCGTAAAATAAAATGTGTATTTGTTTCCATTTATAACAGAAATATTTAATGAAGACAGATCGATTTCTGACCAATCACTGTATCCAGTTAAAGCTTTATTCAAACTAATTGAGGATTTTGTGCCTAATACTGTACCATCTACTCCATCGCCAGCATAAATCTTTAACGAGGAAGAATTTGTAGTATTCGTGAAACTAAGTACTCTAATTTTGTCAAGTACACCATCCTGGCAAGCAGTAAAACTATTCCCCATAGTCGATAAATCTGCTTGGCTACCATCCTCGCTTGTAGGCGAAATTGTACATTGAGCATAAGTAGAATTTCCATTAATGAACACTGTGCTAATTAAAAGAAATAATATCAATGTCAACCGGTTGAGATCTATACAAAACTTGGAATGCCTTAATAATTGTTTAGGCTTAATACTGTGTTTAGTATCAGTGTTGAAAATGTAGAATTTATTCATAATGATAATTTTTGAGATACTTACTGAAGATCCTGATTAAAATGGATTAAACACACAAGTAGGGATTTTGCCAACCACTTACATTTTCCTTATGAATCTTTTCACAGGTATCATGATCGTATTTCATGGCTGTACCCTGGTCAATAACAATCTTTGTAGTAAATCTTATCTTTTCTATATCGATAAGAGGGGTAGCATATTCTGACCTCAGGAAAAAAAAGCCGTGTTCTTATTAAAGGAAAGAATTGAACTCCGGCAATGAGCCCAATTGTGGGGAGGCCACTTTAGGGGCCATGAAGAGATAAATGAAAGAAATACATCATTGCTGAGGTTTTAGATTTTAATATGATAATTAAAAATCAAATACACGTTCATACACCACATCAAACAAGAGCAATCTTAACACTCAACTTCTCTTTAACAAATTAAATTTACAATTTCCACAAACAAACTCCAAATATTGATCAAAATATATTTCTACTCCATTAACAAACACTACTGAGAATTAATATAAATCACTACATCAGAATATTACAACACACAAATACAATAAATATTTTAATACAATATAAAACATCCCCTGTTTCAAAACAATATATTAATAATCATAATTACACTCCCATATAATAAATACATATATCACTACATCTTATTTAAGACGATAAACCAATCCTAATCACACCGTATAAATAAGGTTTACGAATACAATTAGATCTGTAGTCTATGCAGAAAACTTTATAAAAAAAAAGCTGCAATCTCACGATCACAGCTTTACTCAAATCTTTTATACAGAATTTACTCTTCTGGCATACTCTTATTAAATGCTTCGATTAAAGCTAGAGCCTTTTCTTTGTCCCTGGCAAAAATTTCAACTCCAACAGGATCCATACCTCCTGCAGCCACATAAAAAGGAGCTATACTTCCCATTATTTGGTTCGTCATGCTTGCAATAATGCCATTATCGTTTAGAATATCCTTTATCATTTCAGAATCAATCGGATTCCCTCTATAAATTTCAATTAAATCTCTATCATTTTCCATAGTCACTAATCTTTATGTTTTTTTTAGCTCTAAGAATTATTTTACTGAATATTTTGCATTCAGCTCAACCAACTTATCCGCAAATACCTTATTGTCTGGCTCTTTACCGATAAGCACCTCCAAATTCTCTTTTGCTTCTTTTAATTCTCCTAAATTTTCCAATGAAAGCACCATTTTGTACCAAAGCTTATTATCATTTGTAACATCAGCAAAACAAGCTGCCACTTCAGCTGCTTTCTTATGCTGATTAGCTTTACTCAACTTATCCCAAATACGATAAAAATGATCTTGTCCAGTATGATACTTAATAGAATCAGCCGTTTGCGTTATCTGATTATATTTTTCCATAAGCGCCTTCTCCCCTGCCATTTCAATCACTTTAAGCAGAGTGTCAGCCATTATAGCTTTAGGCTTATCAACTCTTACCACTTTAAATTTGTCATAAATTAATGTGGCGTGCGGTGGAATAATATCCCCAGCACCTTTAGTTCCGTACGCCAAGGAATCTGGCAGAATTGCAATCACCTCATCGCCTTCCCTTAGCAATAGACTAATCTCTGTAAATCCCTTAATCAACCTGGTATAACCAGCCACGTAGGTAAATAAAGAATCAGGTTGGTCAGCACTAGTCCAAACTACCTTATCTTCTACTTTTAAACTAAGGTAGGTAGCCATCTCACAACCAGCCTCAGCTTTTCTACCCTCACCTATTTTCTCGTAATAGTATTGTAAACCACTAGAAGTTCTAATAGTATCTCCCAAAGTAATTTTAGAAATATTCGATTTAGGCCCTTGACATGAACCTAAAGTCATTATCACCAATAATGAAAATAGATAAAGTTGTCTCATTCTGATATCGTTTTGTAAAAAAATTTAAAGAGGAAAGATACAAGCATTCTCCCACTTTTCTTTGACAAAAAGAAAAAAAACTAAACCGATAATGAAATATTAAATATCAGTAGCTTGAGACTATGAAAAAGAACAATCCATCCTAATTTAACAAGACATAACTAAACACCTGATAAATACGCTTATTTAGTGTGATTCTTTTTTCTTCAGTAAAGAGATTAAACGCCAATAATATTTGTATTTTAGAAGCTGATCTTTAGAAAACCATTACTAGCCTATATGCTTAAACGAAAAGCCCTATCAATTCCCCAAACCTTTCTTTTATATATTGTTGTATTCTTTGCTATTTCTACAATTGTTACAAGTAGCCTCTTTCTTTATTACGAGTACAAAACTTTCGAAAAGCAAAGTAAAGAGAGTAAATTAGCACATATTGAGACTCAAAATCAACTCATTAAGCACGAAGTAGATAAGGTAATAGAACACCTAAATATTAGCAGAGATATCAGAATCAATAAAATTAATGAGTACTTAACTTATCGAGTTGATCAGGCCTACATTTTAGCAGAAAACATATACAAAAAGAATAAAAACAAATACAGCAAGCAGGCTATTACTCAGATCATTAGAGAAGCATTACGACCATTAAGATCTCAAGAAATAAGAGGTGATTATTTTATCATTAAAACCAACGGAGAAGAGGTATTATACCCCGCTCATCCTGAAGTTGAAGGCACTAACTTCCTGGATATGGAAGAATCACCGGAAAAATCTATCGTTCAGGAAGAAGTTAATATTGCTCTTAAATATGGGAAAGGTTTTATTCGTGAAAAATCAACAAGTTTAACGACTGATCAATCATTCACGTCACCATCGGTTATCTATGTTCGTTTATTCAAACCACTCAACATCATCATAGGGACAGGTGAGTATATTCCAGATATTGAGGGAGACATCAAAAAAGAAGCCATTCAATATATCAAAAACATACAATATGGTATTGATCAACAGATTTTTATCAACGACTCAAAAGGTAACGTAATCCTCTCAAACACAAAACACTATAACAATGGGGAAAATATACTTAACCTAAAGGATGCCAAAGGTTTTGAAATAATTAAAGCTGAAATTGCAACATCAAAAAAACCTGAAGGTGGGTTCACTATTTTTGATTGGCTTAACGAAGAAACTAATCAAATAGGTAAAAACATATCCTATGTAAAGGCATACACCGAATGGGATTGGGTCGTAGGTGCCTGGTTCGATCTGTCACTTATAGAAACAGATATCAATAATAGCATTCAAGAAATGCGAAATGCTCAAATAAAAAAGGCAGCCAATATACTTGTAATCATCCTTCTTGTCCATCTGATTCTGCTCCTGATATTCAGACACGTAACACATAAAACAAAAAAGAACACAATTACGTTTATAAGTCTTCTTGAAAAAGCTATTAATTCGAATTCCAATATCGAAAAAAGGAAACTAAACTATACTGAATTCCAAACTATTGCTGACGCTACAAATAAAATTATTGAGAATAAAAAACTAGCAGATGAAGAACTAATAAAGAGTGAATTACAATTCAAATCTCTTTTCGAGATTGCACCAATCATGATTTTGGGGATCGATCAAAACAGAAAAATAACGCTTTGGAATAATGAGTGTGAAAGAGTTACAGGCTACACTATTGATGAAGTCCGATCCTTAGAAAAACCAATGAAGATGATGATGAAGTATGAAGACGATTATCAAACTCTGCTTTCTCATATGCTAGAGCCCAATGGACAATTTCATGAATACACTATTATCGATAAGAATAAAGAAGAACTCAATCAATTTTGGGCAGGATTCAAAAGTCCATCAGGCTTAGTTATTGGTGTGGGATATGATACAACTAAACTGAAAAAAACATTAACAGAACTTAATGTAACTGCTGATAAACTTCAGGAAGCCAATCAGACAAAAGATAAATTTCTTTCGATTATAGCTCACGACTTGAAAAACCCATTTAATGCTATTGTTGGTTTCTCCGATCTATTGTTTTCAAGCTATGCCGATTTGGATGACGAAACCAAATTAGACCTAATTAAGGATATTCAACACTCAGCGAAGCTTAATTTTAACCTGTTGGAAAAAATGCTCGAATGGGCCATGAGTCAATCAGATCATATTCCATTTAAACCCGAAACTCTTACACTGGGAACTGTTATATCAGATTCGACCTCTTATGCAGCCTACCAAGCCAATCAGAAGCAAATTAAAATTAAAACTGAAACTCAAGCTGACCTTAGTATATTTGCTGACGAGAATATGCTAACTAGTTTGCTTCGTAACTTAATATCAAACGCCATTAAATTTACGCCTGATAAGGGTGAAATTAGAATTAAAACTGAAAACCTAAATGAGAAGATAAAAATATCGATCAAGGACAATGGTGTAGGTATGAGTCCTGATAATATTGAAAAACTCTTTCGTACCGACGCCAAAGTACAGACAGCAGGAACCAAAGAAGAAAAAGGTACAGGTCTGGGTTTACTTATATGCAAAGAATTTGTGGATAAACATCAAGGAGAAATCTGGGTTGAAAGCATAGTAGGTAAAGGCAGTGAGTTTATTATGCTCTTCCCTAAAAGAGGACTAAACTAACAATCCTGACTTTCACTAAGAAGGTATAAAAAAACGCAAAGCTTAATCAAATCAACAGCTTGCGTTTTTTTTACGTTTCACTTATTTTTTGAATCAACGTTCAAGCATTGCTTCAA
>Ga0209272_10000586_pt1 | contig 28595 bp, 27 predicted proteins | sample tdDd002_FD_187125 | JGI IMG/M metagenome (GOLD analysis project Ga0209272, IMG submission 187125) | Marine sediment microbial communities from the Atlantic coast under amendment with organic carbon and nitrate - tdDd00.2 (SPAdes)... | ecosystem: Environmental > Aquatic > Marine > Coastal >... | reverse complement strand
CTGCTGTTAATGAAGCAATGCGTACTGCTGATGAAACAATGAACAAAGAGATGGGTAAACTGACAGGTGGCATGAACATTCCTGGTTTATTCTAGAAGGTGACTTTATGTCTTATTATGCACCACCAATTGCAAGACTTATTGAAGAGCTTGCACATTTGCCTGGCGTTGGCAGAAAAACAGCCCAACGACTGGCTATGCATATTGTAACAAGTCGTGAGGACTTGGCAGTGAGCCTCTCAGAAGCAATTGTTGAAGCCCGAAATAAAATTAAATTTTGTTCTTCGTGTTTTAACTTAACTGAAGATGATCCTTGTCCAATCTGCTCTGATCCACGTAGAGACCGTACAACAATATGTATCGTAGAAGCGCCTAAAGATGTCATTGCCATGGAGCGTACGAAAGAATACCATGGTTTGTATCATGTATTACATGGTGCAATATCACCAATGGATGGCATTGGACCTGAAGATATAAAGCTTCGCGAACTCATAGTTAGACTACAAGATTCTGAAGTTGAAGAAATAATATTGGCAACGAATCCAACCATTGAAGGGGAAGCTACTTCAATGTACATTTCAAGACTGGTTAAACCGACTGGCATTAAGGTTACACGCCTTGCCCATGGTATTCCTGTTGGAGGGGATTTAGAGTTTGCTGATGAAGTAACTTTGACAAAAGCCCTTGAAGGTCGTAACGAACTATAATATTAAAAGCATGGTGCTTATCTTTGTTAAAGCACCATGCTTTTTTATATGTATATTTAATTACTCATCTATTCTAATCATTTTTTGTTTGCCTCATAAATCGGTTGGGTAAAAATTCCTTAAGTCTAAGACAGCGAATAAACGCTGCTATCTATATTACGAAGGGGGAAACAAAAATGACAGAAGCAATTAAAGCAAAACTGCGTACGAGTATGGGTTCAAGTGAATCGAAAAAGTTAAGAGAAGCTGGTAAGTTACCTGGTGTTGTCTATGGAAGTCACTCAGATACACGTAACATCGAACTAGACCTTCGTGCAGTAGAGCATCTTCTTGCACATCACGGTGTTGGTGCTACAGTAGACGTAGACATTGAAGGTACCAAAGTATTTACCATGTTGAAGGATGTTCAGAAGAACTTATTTAAGAATCAGCTTCTACATATTGACCTTCAAGAATTGACAATGGGTGAGCCTGTAAAGGTTTCGATTCCAATTCATTTCGTGAATAAAGATCAGGTTGAAGACTCTGTACTTATTGTAGTTGAACAGGTACACTCAATTGATATGGAAGTCCTTCCTAAAGATTTAATTGAGTCCTATGATGTTGATGTAGCTGTGTTAAAAGACCAACCATCTATTACTATGGCTGAATTAGGCATCTTTAATGATGAAAGATACACAGTTTATGCTGATGCTGACACTGTAGTAGCGAGCTTAACTGAAGGCGGTTCTAAAGAGCCAGATCCAGTTGCTGAAGAAGATGGTCTACTAAGTGTAACTGAAGAAGTTGTTGATCAAGCATCAGATGAATAATAATCATAACGATTTACGTATATGAAATTTTCGTAAATGTCTTGAAAAGGAGCCCTTTGGGGCTTCTTTTAAGTTGGATGGACTGCTGACATCTGCTATAATGAATTGGAGATCGGAATGTGTTTGAAAATTCCGACGTTTCGTAATGGGGGGTGCCGTTTGGACTATTTAACATTGACGAGAGAAGAGCTTCTCGCTGAGTTATCATCCGCTCAAAGGGAGCTCGACAGTTTAAAGAACCAGACTCTAGACAATTCTAATACCGATGCGACACTACTATCTATTCTTAATAGCCTTCCAGATATGATCTTAAAGGTAGATACAAACATGAAGGTTGTATGGGCAAATAAAGCGGCGCTTGATAAAAGTCCCTTTGTTATCGGCCGAAAATGTTTTGAAGCTTATCTTGGATCAGACACACCGTGTGAAAACTGTCCGTGTGTGGAAGCGCTGAAAACTGGAAAAATAGTAGAGGGAACTTTATCTTTGCCATCCAGTGAGAGTTCAGGTGAAGTTGCCTACTGGGAAAACATTGGAATACCGCTATTTGATACATCTGGTCAAGTGAATGGCATGATAGAGATAAGTAGAAACGTGTCAGACAGAGTTTACTTTGAAAGTAAGTTAAGTGAGTATACTCAAGCACTTGAAGATGCTAAGCGAATTTCAGACAAATCAAGTCAGGTAAAAACCAAGTTTATATCGAATTTATCTCATGAACTTAGAACCCCAATGAATGGGTTAATGGGAATGATTCAATTACTTGAAAATACGGACTTGAGCCCAATTCAGGAAGAGTATCTAGATGTTATTACATCATCGTCAAGAAAAATGATGAATGTTTTGGCAAATGTCATGGAAAATGCAGCCTTAGAACAAGGGCATATGGTTCTGAGCAACGAACCTTTTGATATTAGGTGGGTTTTCGATGAACTTGTCCAAGTTTATTCAAAACAAGCTTTTGAAAAAGGGTTACGATTTACTACACGGTTTGATCCATCCATACCAGACAAGTTACTGGGTGACGTGAAGCGGGTTCGACAGGTGCTACTGAATATTTTGGTGAATGCAATTAAGTTTACTGATAGTGGCCGTGTTGAATTTAGTATGGACGTGGTCAGTGAATCCTCAAAGACGGTTGAACTTATGATATCTGTGAAGGATTCAGGTATTGGAATTGGAGAGAGTCAAAGAGAAACGATTCTTAAGGGTTTAATCGAAAATGGGTCAGGATTTGAATCTAGTGGTATTGGTCTTGCAATATCAAAACAGATTGTTGACTTAATGGGTGGAAGACTTGAGCTCAGCAGTGAACTGTACAAAGGAACAGAAGTTAATATATCTTTAACCTTTGAACGTATGCAAGAGATTGAAATGGAAGATGTTAAACCAGCTCGAAAACAGAGACTTGAAAGTGAAAAAATGCGTGTGCTTGTTGCGGAAGATGAAGTGATTGGTCGTGTAACCATGAAACTGATGTTAAAAGACAAGTATGACGTTTCTTTTGCTAAAAATGGTCGTGAAGTAGTTGACATGTATTTTGATCTAGAACCTGATTTAGTTCTTATGGATATATTGATGCCTGAGATGAATGGGTTTGAAGCATTTGATGAAATTGAAAAACGAAGTTTAAGCCGTGTTCCTATTATTGCATGTACCGCAAAAGTAATATCTACAGAAAAAGAATATTTGACGAGCTATGGATTTGATGACTACTTATCAAAACCAATTGATGTACAACAATTAAAGCAATTATTAGATAAATATTTAAGTTAAGAAATCCAGCAATTATAAAATTGAATTAAAGGTATTAGGGTGCTCCCAACAGATAATTGTTGGGAGTTTTTTATTTGTACCCGTTTAGCTTAGAATACGTTTCAACAAAGGATTAACCTACTTTGTTTTGTGTTTTTATTAAACATAATGAAGATATTAGTGGATTCAATTCGATTTTGATTAATTTTTATCAATATCCTAGTTGACAGCTAGGGATTAATTAGGTAGAATTGTAAATGAGAATAATTATCAACAAGAAGCAAACTTACTTTACATATAAGAAAACTTTGAGGAGGTCAGAACATGAATGCATTATTAATAGGCGCAGATCGATTAGGAAAAATACCAAACTTATTAGAGACAAGAGGTATTGAAGAATACACACATTGGGATGGCCGTAAAAAAGGCATGCGCAAACTTAAAATCTCAACGGATACTGATGTAGTCATTATTTTTACAGACTTTATTGAACATAGACTAACAGAACGAATTAAAGCTGAAGCAAAGTCAATGAACATTCCCTGTATCTTTTCTAGACGGGCTGTCTCAGATTTGTCTAAACAAATGGACAAGTGTCAGCAATGTGGTCTATGTGATTTTTCAGGAGCTAACTTCAATAATTAGATAATCTAATAGTCGGAGTAAGTGTTATAAAAAATCTAAATAGTGATATGAAAAAAGTCAGCTCTTGTGCTGGCTTTTTTATTCGTTAAAATTGAACGACTTCCCCTTATTGTTTCTTGTTAGGAACACAAACTACATATATAATAGGGATGATAATAATATAGGGTTTAGAAAGTTTGGTGTGATTATGGCACGTTATAATATGATAGCAACAGCAGCGTTTGGGATTGAAGCCATCGTTGGACAAGAATTAAAAGAACTTGGATTTGAAGATGTAGTTATTGAAAACGGCAGATGTCTGTTCAAAACTGATGAAGAAGGTATTTGTAAAGCCAACATGTGGTTACGTTCAGCTGAACGAGTTTTCTTACATGTAGCTTCATTTAAGGCACTTACATTTACAGAACTATTCGACAAGGTTGAAGCTATTCCCTGGGAAAAGTATATTCCTGCAGATGGTAAGTTCCCCGTAAATGCAAAGTCTGTAAAGTCTAAAATATTCAGTTTGTCTGACATTCAATCCATCAGTAAAAAAGCCATGGTTAAAAGACTTGGACGTGAATACAATATTTCATGGTTTGAAGAAACGGGTGCTGAGTTTCCAATCCATGTAGCCTTTTTAAAGGATCAAGTTACTGTAAGTATTGATACCAGTGGAACAGGTCTACATAAAAGAGGATATAGAGCCGTGGGTAATGAAGCCCCACTAAAAGAAACACTTGCAGCTGCACTTGTTAAGATCAGTAGATGGAAACCATTTATTCCTCTAATAGACCCAATGTGTGGTTCAGGCACGATTCTTATAGAGGCAGCCATGATTGCAAGAAATATAGCACCTGGCTTAAACAGAGGGTTTGTGGCTGAGCAGTGGGCCTTTATTCCGAAAGAGACATGGAAAAAAGTCAAACAAGAAGCTTATCAAGCAATTGATTTAGACACACCTTTATACATTCAAGGGTATGATATTAATCAACGTTCAGTAAAAATTGCAATGGAAAATGCTGAAAAAGCTGGACTTGAAGAAGATATCCATTTCCAAGTGCGAGATGCTAAAGACTTGAGCTCTTCAAAGCAGTACGGTTACATCATTACAAACCCACCGTATGGCGAAAGATTAAGTGACCAAAGAGAAGTTGAAATGGTTTATAAAATGATGGGTAAATCATACGGTACACTGGATACGTGGTCAAAATACATCTTAACATCACATGAAAACTTTGAACGTTGTTATGGTTCGAAGTCTACTAAGAATAGAAAGTTATACAATGGTCGAATTAAAACATACTTCTACCAGTACTTTGGTCCAAGACCACCAAGACGTAAACCAGAAAATGAAGCATAGTTAAAATACTACAGGTCGCAGATATTCAAGGAATACTGCGACCTTTTGCACATAAACTTTAGGAGTGTCGTGATGTTTGAATATGGAAAACTAATTGAAACACTTCCAATAGATACACTTCCAAGGGACACAAGCGCGTCAAGACCTGTAATCATTGCACTGGTTGGCGCTGGTGGAAAAACAAGTACCATGTTTGCACTGGGTAAACACTTTGCATCAGAGGGACTGAGGGTGGTCTTAACCACCACCACAAAAGTGATGTTACCTTCTGACTCGGAAGTTGATTTTATCTCAATTGGTGAAGATCTTGCTGGGGTAGAGGCTGGAAAAACAACCTTTTTAGGACTCCGTGTCTCAGACACCAGCAAAGTTACAGGATTTGAACCGGAAGATATACAAAACTGGGATCAAAGTACATATGATGTTCTTATTTACGAAGCGGATGGCGCTAAACGAAAAGCCATTAAAGCCCCGCGCGAAGGGGAACCAAGGTTAATCTCATCTACAAATATTTGTATTGGTGTGGTTGGTTTAGATGTCATTGGAAAACCTGCCAATGAAAAGGTAGTACACCGGTTTGAGTATTTTCAAAAAATCACAGGCTGTACTGAGAATAGTCCCTTAGAGTCACGAGATATAGAACATTTGGTTACCCACCCCCTCGGTTTATTTAAAGGGGTAAAACCTGGATGTAATAAAATACTCCTGTTAACCAAAATGGATACGGATGAACGTGTAAACTACGCAGATGAAATAAAAGCACATTTGAGTCAGTGGCAGAGTCCTATTGTTGCAATTTGACTGTTATTGCCACCTGTTCAGATTGCATGTACAATAGAGTTAAGCTCAGTTAGGTATTGTTATGTGGGGGAAGTCAATTGTCAAAGCAGAAGAAAAGAAAAAAACGGAAAAGACCAGCCGGAGTTGTGCTGTTTTCAATAGTTGTTCTTGTTATCACTGCCTTTGTAGTCTTTCGCTTTGAAGCGTTAGCAGGAAATGCATGGGATTTAACAGGATCAAGTTCAGGTTCAACAGGATCAATTCCTGCTGATTATAAAGTAGGTTATGAAGATCAAACGGCTTTTTATCTTGAGGACGGTTATGTCATAAAAGCAGGAGACGGACTGTTAAAGTTTTATGATACGTCCGCTCAACCCGTTTGGGAAAAAGATTTACATGGTAAAAGTGTGAGTATCGATGGAAATACAAAGTCTATTGCTGTCGTAGAGCCGACATCCGGTGATTTATTTTTGTTAAACACAGATGGCAAAATATCAGCAAAGAAGTTTGGTATGGGGACAATAGGTCAAGTAATGCACCCATCACCAGAGTACTTAGTGTGTTATATGACAGAGGAAAATACCCTGCGTATTTTTGACAATAACCTTGAGAATATAGCTAGAGTTCCAATGCCAGACGGTGAAATTCTTGATATTGATGTGTCGAGCACAGATAGCTTGATTGCTATATCTATGTTTAGGTTAGAAAACGAAACCTATCATAGTCAAATTTTGACCTACCAGCTAGATGGTCAAGCAATTGGTGCCATTAACCTTAAGAATAAAATCATCTTAGACATAGCCGTTGTTGGTGACCAAATGATTGGTGTAACAGATGAACAGGCCTTTGCTTATAACACGTCGAATGAACTCATCTGGGAAGTCAGCATGGATAGATCCATCAAAAAGGCCCTTGTTTCAGAAGATGGGACTGTGGTTTTAAACATGGTTAAAACTGGGGAAGATTTAAAAGATGCTCGTCCAGATAATGTGCTAAAATACATTGGATCTGGTGGGGAACTTTTAAAGGAAATCCCAATCCAATATGATGTTGAGAATTTAGTCAGACACAAGGGTAAAACAGTGTTTTCAACAATAGATAGACTGTATATTCTTTCTGAGAGTGGTACAATGGAGTCAATTTTAGATACAAGTGGAAATCTGAGAGCTTTCAGCTTTATTAATGAAAAGTTTTTGGGTGTTGAATTTGGGGACCGACTGGACATTATTAAGATGGATTAACAGGAGGGTCACATGTATAATTACGTGGATATTGCCATTGCCATTATCTTCTTGTTCATGGTAATAGAGGGCTGGATTAAAGGTTTAGTACGTTCTATTATTGGAATTATAGGATATATTGCGGCTTTTATTATTGCTAAGTTCTATTATGTAGATATGGCAGAATTTTTAACCACACGTTTTGAGTGGTTTAGAAACTTAAAAACGAATATTAGTGAAAGTATATTATCAAGTTTTAGTGGAAATGCCCAACTTCAAGCGGCCATTGAATCTGGATCACATGCAGATTTAAGCCAGGCTCTGGAGAATAAAGACGTGTTGGACCAGTTAGACTTACCAGCAACATTAACAGACAAAGTGGCTACCTTTGCACAGAGTGTTGACATAGCATCTACACAGAAAAATGCTGTAGAAGGATTAGCTGAACTTATTGCTAATGGAATTTTATACGGTATTAGTTTTATGTTGGTTGTGTTACTGGTCATATTTGTTGTAAAACTTGTGGGATTAATACTGGATGGCGCAACAGAAGTCCCAATTATTAAACAAGCCAATAAGTTGGGTGGATTAATATTTGGTGCTGTTAAAGCATGTTTCTTTATATTCCTTATAATGACTACAGTTGTGTTTATTGCACCCCTTACTCCAGAAATGAATATAATTGAAACCATTAATACATCAACAGTTGGCGTATATTTTTACAATAATAATGTATTACTCATATTACTAGATATATTCTTAAATTAGGTAAAAAGTGAAACGTCTTTTTGCTCATCATAGAAACCAAGGAGGTCAAAATGAAAGTTGAAGTAGATGCGCGTGGCCTTGATTGCCCAAAGCCAGTTATACAAACAAAAAAAGCTCTGGAAAACCTAAAGGAAGGAAGCATTGTAACCGTGGTTGATAATTCAATTGCAAAAGAAAATGTGTCAAAACTTGCTAAAAGTATGAATCTACATTACAATGTGTCAGAAAAAAATGGCTTCTTTTATATAGATATTTTCAAGGGTGAAGAAATGGGTCCTGAAATTTTAGGCGAAGAGAGCCCAACCTTAAATGACCTTGTTATATTAGTCGGATCCGATACGATGGGAGAAGGCAGCGATGAATTAGGCGATGTCCTAATGCGTGGGTATATGTACACACTCACAGAATGTGAACCCTTCCCAAAAGCACTGCTATTTTTAAATGCAGGTGTAAAACTTACTGTGGATGAATCACCAGTATTAGACCACCTAAGAGTTTTAGAATCTAAAGGTGTTGAAATTTTATCGTGTGGCACATGCCTAGATTATTTTGATTTAAAAGATAAGTTAAGTGTTGGTGGTGTTACAAACATGTATACAATTGTTGAAACCATGAATAATGCTAAGAACACAATTAAGTTATAGGAGTTAAAATGAATAAAGAAAGCTTTTGTGTGGTCGTATTTGAATCGACACACGACGCCATAAAAACGGAAAAAGCAGTTAAGGCAGAAATTAAGGTAGAACTTATTCCAACTCCACGTGAGATTTCAGCAAGCTGTGGTTTATCCGTTAAGTTTCCACCAGAACATATAAATATTGTTCGTGAAGTTGTAAAAAAGCTGGGCACAGATCGTAAGAGATTGTTTAAGTTAGATTATGATACTGACGGTCGAAAAGCACTTGAGTTAAGCTGGGAGGTGTAGCTATGCCAATGGATCTTCGAGTCGGAGATGTAGTTGAGACTAAGAAAAATCACCCATGTGGTGGAAACACATTTGAAGTACTGCGCGTTGGTATGGATTTTAGAATCCGCTGCACAACTTGTGACAAACAATTATGGATTGAACGACCAAAACTTGAAAAGCGTGTGCGTAAAGTTACACGTGATGAGGTAGAAGAATAATATAGAAACTCATAAACCATGCCATTAGGCATGGTTTTTTAGTGTATAAATACAGCTATACATAGACTGGGTGCCTTGTTCTATGTTTGGCTGCGAATGTACGACTACTCAAATATAAAGACGGAAGGGTTATAATTTACTGGAGGTGCTCAAATGGCAATTCAATTTTCCAACCGAATGGAACAACTCAAAGCATCGGAAATCCGAGAAATTCTTAAACTGACTTTGCAGCCAGATATTATTTCATTTGCAGGTGGGCTACCTGCACCGGAGCTGTTTCCCATTGAAGAGATGAAACGCATATCTAAAAAAGTTTTAGATGAAATGGGTGCTGAGGCCCTTCAATACAGTCCAACAGAAGGTTATGAACCCTTAAGACAGAAAATAGCTGAACGTATGAATAAAAGCGGGGTTAAAACAAAGGCTGATGAAGTCCTTATTATTAGTGGATCTCAACAGGGGCTTGATTTTTCAGGTAAGATATTTCTAAATCCTGGGGATGTTGTAGTCTGTGAAAGCCCGAGTTATTTGGGTGCAATCAACGCATTTAAAGCGTATGAGTGTGCCTTCTTAGAAATTGAAACAGATAAAGATGGAATGATATTAGAAGACTTGAAAGCAAAATTACAGCAGACCCAAAATGTTAAAATGATTTATGTGATAACAGACTTTCAAAATCCGTCTGGACGGACATGGTCTCTTGAAAGGCGAGAAGGTTTGTTGAAGTTGGCTTCTGAATTTGATTTGCCAATTATTGAAGACAATCCATATAGGGAGTTAAGGTTTGAAGGTGAAGTCCTTCCATCGTTACGGTCTTTAGATAAAGAGGGTCGAGTCATTTTTCTGGGTTCGTTTTCAAAGATATTTTGTCCTGGCCTTCGAATTGGCTGGGTAAATGCTGCACCAGTCTTACTTGAAAAGTACATATTTGTTAAACAAGGTGCGGACCTACAAACCAGTTCTATGTCTCAAAGAGAGCTGAGTGTATTTATGGATGAAAATGATTTTGATGCACATATTGAAAAGATAAAAGCCGTTTATATAAAACGTAGAGATTTGATGATTGCTACTATTAAAGAAACATTTCCGCCACAAGCCCAGTGGACCTACCCTGAGGGTGGTTTATTCATATGGGTGGAGTTACCAGAGTCTATCAATACACGCGAGCTGATGATAAAAGCCGTTGAGAAGAAAGTCGCATTTGTTCCTGGTGGTTCATTTTACCCGAGTGGAGACAAAGAGAATGCCATGCGTATAAATTATTCTAATATGTCAGAGGACAAGATCGTTGAGGGGATAAAACGATTAGGGGCTTTATTATATGAAGCTATAGAACGTGTGGCATCTTTAAATGATAGTGTAGGATAGAGATGGGTTAAGGAAATGCACCCGAGCAACCTCTGGTCGCTCTGGTCGCTAGACGCGCCAGATACCTAAAATGTCTGTATATGAATAGATTAGTTAATGAATGGGTTCTTTTTGACCGAGTTTATTGTTATACCGACGAAATGCACCCGGTGAATCTAGGATTCACCTTGTCGCTAGACGCGCCAGATACCTAAAATGCCTGTAAATGAATAGATTAGATAATGAATGGGTTTTTTTTGACCGAGTTTATTGTTATACCGACGAAATGCACCCGGTGAATCTAAGATTCACCTTGTCGCTAGACGCGCCAGATACCTTAAAACCCCCATGCTCCAACGTTTGAGTTCACTCACACATTGGAGCATGGGGGTTTTAAGGTGCATTTCTTTGTCTTTTTCGTAAAAAAAAATCGGCAGAGTATACTCTGCCGCCCTGACAATGGGGATTACGGGAATATTTATGGGATTAGGGCGTCTAGCACACCACTAATCCTTCGAAACTCTACTAACAATAGAGTTCGGGGCTGTTTCATACGCACATCATACTTGAAAAAAATGGGGTATACAAGATTACTAAAAAATTTTTATATAATAATTATTTATTATGGTTAAAAAAGGGCTTGCGTTGTAGCAAATGGAATGATATAATCTCGTTTGTAGTGTGGGCAGATATGTCTACAATCTACTTCCTGCCCAATCAAGGGGTTGGGCCGCATATGACCATAGGGAGGTGTCAAGAATGAACAAGTACGAAGCTCTATTTATCCTTAAGCCAAATATGGAAGAGGAAAAGAGAACGGAAGCCATCGAGAAATTCAAGTCGATCATCGCATCTGACGGTGAAGTACTGAACGTTGACGAGTGGGGCAACAGAAGATTAGCTTACGAAATCGAAAAGCTAAAAGAAGGTTACTATGTATTAGTAGACTTCAACGCTGCTGCTGACCTACCAGCTGAGCTTGAGCGTAACTTCCGTATCAGTGACGCAGTTATGCGTTTCATGGTAACACGCAAAGAGGCATAGTCACGGACAGTAGAGGAGGAGTTTTATGAACCAAGTAGTTCTAATAGGTCGCTTAGTAAGAGATCCTGAACTCCGCTTTATTGCCGGCAGCGGACGTGCAGTAGCAAACTTCACAATGGCGGTTGACAAAGGTATGTCAAAAGACAAGAAAGCTGAACTTCAGGCTCAAGGTAAACCAACAGCGGATTTCATTCGTATTGTTGCTTGGGGCAAGACAGCTGAGCTTTGCGCTAATTATCTGAACAAAGGTAGTCAAGTTGCTGTAAACGGTTCTATTAACACGGGACAGTACAAGACTCCAAATGGCGAAACTCGCTATACTACAGATGTTGTAGCAAATGCAGTTGAATTTATTGGCAGCCGAAATGAAAGCCGACCGACTGGACAAAGTGATGACTTCTCTATGGGAGGCATGGACACTTCTGATTTCCAGGCGATTGAAGACGACGACGATATTCCATTCTAGAAGGAGGGAAATAAGATGGCTTTTAGAAAGCGTAGAAGAAGAAAGTTTTGTCAGTTTTGTGCTGATAAAGTAACTGATATCGATTACAAAGATACTGGTAAGCTAAAGCGTTACCTAACTGAGCGTGGTAAGATTTTACCTCGTCGTGTTACTGGTAACTGTGCAAAGCACCAGCGTGCTCTAACTACTTCAGTTAAGCGTGCTCGTATTGTTGCACTTCTACCATTCGTAAACGAATAAGATCATATGAAGCGGAAGACTATTGTCTTCCGCTTTTTTCATTAAAGGCAAAAGAAATGCAAACATTTCTTTTACCTTTAATGAAAAAAGCGATTTGAAGGCAGACCCCATCTATGGGAAAAAATGTGCTATTTGAATAGATGTATTGTATAATAGACAAAGATTAGACTCGAAGGAGTGAATATATTTGAAACAGGAAAGAAGCACAACCGCAATGATTGAAGCGGCACTGGTGGCGCTGATTGTAACCGTGGTCGTTTTAACTATTGGTTATATACCATTAATTGGCTACTTAACGGCATTTATGCCAGCCATTTTTGCCTCTGTTTGGATAAGGCGAGGACGACACTACGGCATACTGTCTGTATTTGTATCAAGTATCCTTACTTTTATTTTAGGATTTCCAGCTGAGAGCTTTGCAGTATTAGCATATGGCGGAGTTGTAGGTGGATTTTTAGGAGAAGGATTTAGAAATCAACTCAAGGCAAGCCAGACCATTTTACTCGGTGCAGTGGGTTCTGCATTTAGTATGATTCTGGTATTCAGTTTTGCTGAGTTACTTACAGGAATTGGTTTAATGCAGATTTTTACACAAGCAATTGACCAGTCACGAGAAATGATCAAAGCTTATAACATGGACCCAGCGCTTGTGGCAGACATGAATACTCAGTTTGATATAATGGCAACACAAATGCAGAACATGTTACCTTTTATACTAATTATGTCAGCTGCAATCACATCATCAATCAATCACTGGGCTGTAAGAAAAGGTCTCAATCGTATACGATTCACGCTTCCTGAAGCTGGATTGTTCAGAGATTTTGCCTTGCCTAGAAACGTGTTTATTGGCTCAATGATTATGATGTTGTTAGCTTGGTTTACAGGCATTATAGGATTAGGAAACTCTGATGTGTTATTTTTAAACATTTTGCTTGTTGTAACACTGGTATTCTCAATTCAAGGTGCAGCTGTAGCCATATTTTTCATGTACCATTATAAATTCCCACGTTCTGCCGTTGTGGCATTCACCGTAGGGGGTATACTCTTTTACAGCATGTTGCAGTTTCCACTATTCGTATTAGGCATGCTGGAAACGGTTATAAACCTAAGAGAGCGCATGAAGGTAAAAGCTTAGGAGTGATTAAATGGGTCATAATAAGTTTTCAAAGTTATTTAAAAACGACACACGACTCTATCTTTGGATCATAGTTCTTATGGTCTTGATTATAGCTGTATATGAACCTTTTCTTGGGATAGTTGGTTCTTTACTGCTTATATACCTACTTTATTATAACTGGCGGTCAGGTAGACAAAAAAATAAACGTTGGCAAAATTATATTGAAACTTTATCAAGTGATATTGATTCAGCTGCACGTTATGCAATTCTAAATTTGCCAATTCCACTTACACTGGTTGACCTAGACGGAAAAATCAGTTGGTACAACAGTAAGTTCTCTGATATGGTGGATCAAAAAGATTTATTAGGATCAGAAATTGACCGAATTGTTCCGACCCTAGAGTTTGACGAACTATTAAGTGGTGAAGATGCTTCGAGTATAAAAATAAGCGAAAGCATGTACCGGGTTCTTTCTAATGTTGTAAAGATTGGTGATAAAACTGATGAACGTTATATCATGATGCTTTACTGGATCGACCAGACAAATTATTATCTGTTAAATGACAGGTATAATGACGAAAAAGCGGTTGTTGCTTTAATTCAAGTTGATAATTTAGACGACGTTATCAATGAAACAAAAGAAGAACATAGACCAGCGGTACGATCAGAAATAGACAAACGTATAAATTTATGGGCAACACGAATGAATGCCCTTATTAAAAGATACACAACGGATAAATACGTAGTTGTTTTCTCAAATAAGTTTTTAGAAAACCTGGAAGCAAAACGTTTTGCAATTCTAGACGATATCCGTGAGATAGAGGTTGGGAACAAAATTCCTGTCACATTAAGTATGGGTGTTGGTACAGGTGGAAAAAACCTTTCACAACGTGAAGAAAATGCCTTTGCATCTTTAGAACTTGCTCTTGGTCGAGGTGGTGACCAGGCCGTTGTTAGAAAAGATGGCAATTATGAGTTCTATGGTGGCAAAACAAAAGCTGTAGAAAAACGTAATCGTGTAAAAGCCCGTGTTATTGCCCACGCCTTTAGACCCCTTATAGATGACAGTTCTAAAGTCATCATCATGGGACATAAGTATCCGGATATGGATGCATATGGTGCAGCAATTGGTGTGTACAGAGCGGTACTTAACCGGGGTAAAGACGCATATATAGTTCTAAACGACGTAAATGATTCAATTTTTAATGTGCACAATGTCTTTAAAGACAATGACACCTATCATTTCATAAACACTGAAACAGCCATGGAAATGGTAGATGACGATACATTAGTTGTAGTCGTTGATACACATAGACCATCTTTCACAGAAGCACCTGAGTTACTTGAATCAGGCGCTCAAATAGTTATGTTTGACCACCATAGACGTGGTACAGAGTTCATTGAAAATACTGTTCTTAAATATACAGAGCCTTATGCATCTTCAACGGCTGAGCTCGTAACTGAAATTCTTCAGTATATGGAAAATACCATGAGGCTAGACAAACATGAAGCGGAAGCTTTACTGGCTGGTATTACAGTTGATACTAAAAACTTTACATTTAAAACAGGTGTACGTACCTTTGAAGCGGCGTCTTTATTAAGACGATTTGGTGCAGATACAACAGTTGTTAAACAGCTGTTCCAAGATGATTTAAGTACGTTTATCCATAAATCTAATATTGTAGCCAATGCTAAAATATACGATAATGATGTTGCCCTATCTGTTTATGACGAAGATGTGCCTAATGCTCAACTCGTTGCAGCACAAGGTGCAGATGATCTTCTAAACATTAGGGGGATATCCACCTCATTTGTACTTGGGCGTAAAAGTGATGAAATGATATTCATTAGCGGCCGAAGCCTTGGTGACACCAATGTTCAAGTTATTCTTGAAAAAATCGGTGGTGGTGGCCATATGACGGTTGCAGGCGCTCAATTTAAAGACAAAGACATTGATGAAGTAAAAGACTTGCTGCTTCAAGCAGTTCAGGAATATTTTGAAGAGGAAGGTGAATAGGTATGAAGGTTATACTATTAAAAGACGTTAAAGGAACAGGCAAAAAAGGCGATGTAGTGAATGTTAGTGATGGTCACGGCAGAAACTTCCTAATGCCTAGAGGTCTTGCAAAAGAAGCAACAGATGGTGGCGTTAGCCAGGCTAAACACCAAAAAGCATCAGAAGATAAGAGAAATGCTGAAGCATTAGCAGAAGCTAAAGAACTTGCTGCAAAAATTGAATCTTTAAAAGTTACGTTCCAAGCTAAAGCTGGGGAAGGTAGCAAGCTGTTTGGATCTATTACAAACAAAGATGTTGTAAATATGTTAAACCAACAACACGGCATTAAGGTAGATAAGAAGAAAGTTAAAATGGACCAAATTAAAATGTTGGGTTCATTTAAAGCTGAGATCAAAGTATACCCTAAGGTGACTGCCAAGTTAGAAATATATGTGACTGAGCAAAAGTAAAATAAATGATCAAATACGAGCGACTACAAGATAGAGATATCTGGTAGTCGCTCTTTTCATTATTAAGACTGACATACATCGGGTATACATTACAAAAGAATGAGGTGTTACTATGAATCTGGAACTTAGAAAGTTTGTTGCACCAGAAATTATATTCGGTGTGGAAGCAAGAAAACTCATTGGACAGTATGCCAGTAATCTTGGAACTGAAAAACCACTGATAGTCACTGGAAAAATTGTACGTCAGCAGAAGTGGTTTATTGATATCATTCAGGCTTTAGAAGAGGTAGGTATTGCTTATGAAATATTTGATGCAGTAACAATTAATCCTAAGGATCATGAGTGTCACCTTGGAGCAAAAATATATGAAGCCTCAGAGTGTAATATTATTATTGCTGTTGGTGGTGGTAGTGTAATTGACTGCGCTAAAGCTATAGGTATTTTACTTGCAAATGGTGGTCATGTAACTGAATACGAAGGGGTCGATAAAATACCATTTCCTATACCACCCCTAATTTGCATCCCAACAACAGCCGGGTCGTCAGCAGATGTGTCTCAGTTCTCAATCATTACTGACACGGACAATATGTACAAAATGGCTTTTGCAAGCAAAATGATTGTACCGGATATTTCTTTGATTGACCCTGAGGTAACACTAACCTGTGATTTTGATCTTACCGTAGATGTGGGTTTAGATGCATTATCCCATGCCATTGAAGCATATGTTTCTAATGCATCTTCGACAATCACAGATTTACATGCCTTATATGCAATTGAAAAAATTGCAGAATTTCTTCCACTCCTAGCCAAAAACTTAGATAACTTAGAATATAGGGCCATTATTATGCAAGCTTGCCTTGATGCAGGCCTCGCCTTTTCCAATGCAAGTTTGGGGCTTATCCATGCCCTGGCACACCCTATTGGTGGGCGTTATGATTTAGTACATGGTGCACTTAACGGTATGTTACTTGAACATGTAATCGCATTTAACTATGAAAGTGCTAAAGACCGGTACGACCGTATAGCTCAGGTGATAAAAGAAAAAAGCCGCTTGCAAAGCACGGGTATTATAGACGTTGTAAATGAGTTTATTGAGCAGATTAGACCTAATACAGGTCTTGCATCTCTTGGGTATAATACGGACGAGTTAGAAGATTTAGCCCAGTATGTTTTAAAAGATCCTTGTATTGCAACCAACCCTCGTCAGGCTTCAATTGAAGATGTGGTGATCTTATATGAAAAAATCTTCTAACAAATCCATGAGAGATCAGGTAATGGGTCTTGGGCAATCTTCCATGAGAAAAAATTATTACCGTGAGCTCATGGAAAAACAGAAAGATCTGGAAGCAAAAAATGAGGCACTTTTGTCTGAAATAGAGAAAAGAAAAAGTGTTGAACAAGAACTTCTTGCTTTGAATGAAAAACTGGAACACAAGGTTCAAATACGCACAGAGGCCTTAACACATAGTAATGAGTTATTAAAAACCTATATTGACGAGTTAGAAGAAGCCCAAAATCAGCTGATTGAGCAGGAAAAGCTAGCATCTTTAGGCACCTTGGTTAGGGGAATTTCCCACGAAATTAATACCCCTCTTGGCATAGGTGTTACAACGGCGTCTTACTTAAAAGACACCATTCTTGAACTTCAAGAACGTGTAAGTAGTGGGACTATGACAAAGGTAGATTTTGAAAACGAACTCAAAGCATTAGTGGACGCATCAAATATACTCATTTCAAGTGTGAAAAAAAGCGTGAACTTGGTAAATAGTTTTAAAAATATTGCAGCAGATAAGAACAGTGAGAAACTTTCTGAGATTAAGGTGTATGACTATATAACATTAATTTTAGGTGGGATATTAAATGAGAGTGATCTGGATTTTGATTTAGAGACGAAAATTGAATGTGATGCTGATCTGGTCATAAAAATGTATCCAAGTATTTTATCACAGTTGTTGACCATCTTTGTATCAAACTCAATACAACATGGTTATCATAAAGGAGACCTTGGTCATATTAATATTGGATTCAGGGTGGATTCAAACGGAATCTATGCCAGTTATTCTGACGATGGCTCTGGCATTGAACCTGATCTCTTAAAACATGTGTTTGACCCGTTTTTCACAACATCTAGAAATGGGAGAACTGCTGGTTTAGGCCTGTTTGTGGCATATAATTTAATCACAAGAATGAATGGGACTATTTCATTAATCAACCAAGAAGAGGGTGGCATACTAATTGATATTCAAATACCACTTGAACATAATCTAAAGGCAGATGCGTAGTTATCTGCTTTTTTAATGTAAAAAGACAAGTCCAGTTAAGTCATTGTTTTACGAAATTGTAAACGAATGAAAACAGGAATACATAGATTGTGAATAGAACTTATATAGAATATTCAGAATTATGCGTCTTCAACTCAAAATACACAAAATAAATGTAGGGGTGTTTATATGTATGAAAAATTGATCAACAATATGGAAACGATAATTATAGGAAAAGAAGTTGTCGTTAGACGATTACTTATAGCGCTCTTAGCAGAAGGACATGTGCTGATTGAAGATGTTCCGGGTGTGGGAAAGACCACAGCAGCACAAGCGCTGGCAAAATCCATGGATTTGAGTTTTAGCCGCGTTCAGTTTACACCTGATTTACTGCCCTCTGATATTTTAGGCGTCTCTGTCTACAGAAGAGAAACATACGATTTTGTATTTAATAAAGGCCCCATATTTAATCAGATTGTCTTAGCCGATGAAATCAACCGCGCTTCACCTAAAACACAATCTAGTTTGTTAGAAGCGATGGAAGAAAGACAAGTAACCATGGACGGTACCACATATGCATTTGATGGTCCATTTATGGTGGTTGCTACACAAAACCCAATTGAATATGAAGGCACATTTCCCCTGCCTGAAGCCCAGTTAGACAGATTTTTAATGAAAATAAAAATTGGTTACCCCGACAAAGCAGATGAAATGAAAATTGTTGAAAGAATGGGAACCCGACAAGATATTAGCAAACTTGAGAGTGTGTTGACGGCTGAAGAAGTTGACATCATGCAGGAAAAAGTTAAACAAGTCCATGCGGATGAGTCCATATGGTCTTATATTGTTGATATAGTACGTAAAACCCGTTCGTCAGATGAAGTACTGCTAGGATGTAGTCCAAGAGCAGCAGTTGGGTTGTTAACCGCTGCAAAAGCAAGAGCTTATATTCATGATAGAACGTATGTAATCCCAGAAGATGTACGTGAACTGGCACAGGATGTACTGGCACACCGATTAATCGTCAAACCTGAAATCAGATATAAAGGTCGATCTTCAGAACAAATTGTCCAAGACTTATTGGATTTTGTTAAAGTTCCAAAGGTGGTTGTTCATGACGAATAGACAAGTATATTTGATAGGCCTGTTTACTTCAATTGCCTTAGCCCTACTTACAGGAGGTCGATTCATATACTTTATTGCTGTCACCCTTATTGTGGTATTTGTCAGTAGTTATTGGATGGTTTGGTGGAATAGCAAAAACATGTATTTGTTCTTTAATATAAGTGAAGAAGTTTTAACAGTTGGAGATCATCTCTGGATTGAATACAAACTCACCAATATGTCCATACTACCAGCTGCATATGTTTTAATGACCTTCGTTGTGTCAAAACGATTGGGTGAAATGGAGTTTCCATCTGAGGCGGCGTATTTTGGCCCTTATCAAATGATTACCATTCGAAAAAATGTATCTTGTAAAAACAGAGGTTTTTTTACCATTGGAAAGTTGATTGTAGATATTCGAGACCCACTTGGATTATTTGAAAGAGAAGTGGTTTTTGATCGTGCCATCGATATGACTGTGTACCCTAAGGTTCATGACATTCAAAATTTCAACTTACCTGCTAAAGAGTTCTTCGGAAGAATATCGGTACCCCTTCAAACCCATGAGGATTTTACAAGTATGAAGTCTATTCGTGAGTATCGTAAGGGGGACAACACTAAGAAAATTCACTGGAAGTTGTCTTCTAAAATGGAACATCCTTATGTAAAAGAGTTTGATTTGTCTGCGGATACTAAAGTTTATATGATGGTTGATGGATTTAAAGAGACCATTGATCCTAACAATTTAGATCTGCAAGATGGTATGGTAGAGATCGCAATATCACTCATTCATTATTTTTTACAAAATGATGTGGCTGTTTCACTTGCTTGTAACACTAAAAGAAGACTGGCTATTGAAGGTAAAGATATGGAGCGATTTGGTCTATACTTAGATGAAATGACAGGCTTTATACCAACAGGTGAGAAAAGTTTTGTTGAGTTTGTACGGGGAGAAACCAGCAAACTCTATTTTGGCTCTACCATCATCACCATTAGTAACCAACTCACAGAGAGTTTATTATATACCCTACTGGGTTTACGCGAAAAACGATTTGATGTGGTCTTAATCTTATATGGTGAGCAAAGCTCAATCATGCCAGATGAACTGGAGATATTAAAAAACAGAGGTGTTTTGTCGTATTGTATTTCGAACCGGCTAGACATTTCTAAATTATTGGAGGTGCGCTATGAAAACAAAGCTTTCTAACCAAAATTTCATAGCGGGTTTCCTATTGTTACTCTCTATGGTACGTGTTTTAAAAGAGGCCCTTCGTCTGGACATGGGGTCAGGAAGGATATTCTTATTTGTAATAATAACTTGGTCAGCCCTCCACTTTCTATTTAGTAAAAAACGATTACTCGTGGGTTCAGGTTTATTGTTAGGGGCGGGGCTAACCCTTGCTGTACTATATCCTGCCCTCCACAGATGGCTCGATTTTATAAAATATAAAAACCCTCTGCAATTGGGTTTGTCAAAAGTATTGGCATCTTTGTTTAGAATGGATACATGGCCAGAGTTTATATTTTATATTTCAGATGCATTATTACAGGGTGCTGATATTGGTGGGCAAGTCCTCAGTTTTAACGTGGTCTCTGTTTTCTTATTTGCTTTTATATTAGGGTTAATTCTTTATGTGAACATGTTAAAACAGAGGCACTATGGTTACTATTTACTGCCATTGGCTGTGTTTGTTCAGCAGTGGTTTCAGTATGCAGAAAGCATTCAATCTAACTTTTCAATATATTTTATTGGATTTATAATGCTTGCAGGTACCTACACAAAGGAAAAAACACATGTGGCTTCACTAGGTGCATCTTACGGTGTTAAACATTTTGCGGCCAAGCGGTATGGGACCTATTTATTCATTTTGGGAACCCTTGTTATTATGATAAGCAATGTAGTTTTATTTTTCACACCTGTTGACGGGATTAATATTGCTGTTGGTGAATTGGTGCCTAATATACTAGATATGCGTACCGGCTACAAAAGACAGAGTATGGCGATGTTTACTTTTAAACAGACCATGTATCATCCTTACGAGGAACGCCTTGGAGGCCCAGTGGTGCGTGGCGAAAATCCAGTTTTATTACGGGTTTGGTCTGACAAAGCGGGAGCCTATTTACGTGGGCGTGTAAAAACCAAGTATACGGGTAGCTCTTGGGTATCAGAACATGTATTGTTTCAAAACAATAATGATTATAGTAAATGGACAGGGGTGCCAAACACCCGTCAAAGTTCCTACGAGTTAACCATTGTTCCAGAAGGCATATCTACAAAAACACTTTTTGCACCCTTAGGTGTGAAAACTACAAGTTTGGATAAGTCTAAGGTATTTTTAAACCCGGATGGGGCAATGTATTATAAACGAGAATCCCTAGAAGGTGCTTTAGACGTGTACTCGATTCGTGGTGTTGATTATTCAATGCGGATTGAAGATGAGTCCATATATTTAGATTTACCTGATGGATTTGATGCCAGAGTTATTGAAAAAGCTCGAAGTATTACAGAAGGGCTAGAGTCTGATTACGAGAAGATGGAAGCCCTAAAAGATTGGTTACGCAAGTCGTATCCTTATAACTTAGAACCGGGTCTTCCACCTGCAGATGATGATTTTGTTGCATATTTTCTTTTTGAAGAAAAAAGCGGGTATTGTACATACTTCGCAAGTGCTTTAGCAACCATGGGAAGGACACTTGATATCCCTACAAGATACGTTGAAGGATTCATTATGCCATTTAGTCGTGAACCGGACGGGTCTTACCCTGTAAGGGCAGACCGCGCCCACGCTTGGACAGAAGCATATATTGAGGGAGAAGGATGGCGTATATTCGAAGCAACACCTGCTTATAATGGGTCTTCTGCTAATTTAGACGATCAGGATCGTCAGTCCCTTCCAGACTTGAGTGGGGCTGTAGCAAATGACGAATCCCAGTTCACACTAGAGTCAAAAGAAGATTTGCTTGATGTGGCTATTAGTGAAGATGCCGGTTATACTCCAGTAGCTTCACCTGATTATTCTGATGAGATTTTGTATGGCCTGGTTCTTTTGTTTGGTCTTGTGTTAGTGGGTGCATTTTATCAATACCAGAAGGTTAAAAGACATTTTGAAAGAGGTTCTTACCGGCAACTGGCTATTCGTCAGATCTATTACTTAGAAGATTTACTGGATATTGAAAGTGACATTTTAACGCCAGCAGAGAAGTTAAGAGACTTTATTATTAGCAAAGATGATTTCGAAAAAAACACAGAGTTTGCGTATGATATAATAGACAAAGTCAACGCCGTTTTATATGGTGGCATTGATGTGAATGAAGACACATTTGACCAGATCAAAGCTTTGGTGGTTCACATTGAACGTGAAACCAAAGGCCGACTAAACCGCATAAAATATGTACATGATCTGAAAACATAAATAAGGTTTAAACTCAGTAGTAGAAAGGAAACAAGAGATGGAATTTATGGGCAAAGTACCGCCGCACAGTATAGAGGCGGAACAATCTGTTCTAGGTGCAATGATCCTTGATAAGGATGCCATCACAGAAGTTACAGATGTCATCAAACAACAAGCTTTTTATAGGGAAGCGCACAAGGAGATTTTCGGTGCAATTATTGAGTTGTACAATAAGAATGAGCCCGTTGATCTAGTCACTGTGTCCGATCAGCTAATTCTTCTGGGGAAGTTAGAAGAAACAGGGGGCATGGAGTATTTAGCCGATTTGACGAGTGCAGGGGTCGTTACAACCAATGCGCGACACTATGCTAAAATAATCGATGAAAAAGCTACCTTACGTCGTTTAATTAAAGCATCTTCTGAAATAATTGAATACGGTTATGAGACGCAAGATGCAGCCCAAGTCCTTGATAAAGCAGAAAAATCTATATTTGATATTTCACAAAATCAAAGTCGTGAAGGTATGACACCTATTCGCGATGTTCTGGTAAACGCATACGATGAAATAGAAAGAATGTACGAACATGACGGTGGGATCACAGGTATTACAACAGGATTCATTGACTTGGATGGTAAAACAAGTGGTTTCCAACGTTCGGATATGATTCTTGTTGCTGCTAGACCCTCAATGGGAAAGACGGCCTTCTCTTTAAACCTGTGTCATAATGCAGCGTTAAAAGGAGACGGGTGTGTTGCAATTTTCAGTCTCGAGATGTCCAAGGAGCAGCTGGTACAACGTCTGCTCAGTTCAGAAGCACATATCCCTCTGGGTAAAATCCGTAATGGTGACTTAGAAGAACAGGACTGGATTGATATCACTAAAGGTATGAGCACCCTGTCGAATGCCAAGATATTTATTGATGATACACCTGCAGTAACAGTAATGGAAGTTCGTGCAAAGTGTAGAAGGCTTAAAATGGAACATGGTCTTGATATGATTATGATTGACTACCTTCAACTTATGTCAGGTAACGCAGAGTCAAGACAACAGGAAATCTCGAATATTTCCCGTGGTCTGAAGGGTCTGGCTAGAGAGTTAGATTGTCCTGTAGTGGCATTATCTCAGCTTTCTCGTGCCCCTGAACTTCGTGCTGACCATAGACCTATCCTTTCGGATCTTCGTGAATCTGGTGCCATTGAGCAGGATGCCGATGTTGTAATGTTCCTCTATCGTGATGAATACTACTTCCCTGATTCAGAAAAGAAGGGGATTGGAGAACTTATTATTGCCAAGCAGAGAAATGGTGAAACTGGAACGGTTGAGCTAACGTGGTTAGGTCAGTTTACAAAGTTCGTAAACTTAGAGCGTGAATTCGTCGAGTAGGTGACAGTATGAAGCAGGCGAATGTTCGTCTACGACCCTTTAAATTGAAAGATACAATTGAAATGATTCAGTGGGGAAAACATGATGACCCTAGATTTCTGCATTATAACTTTCCTTATACGAAAGCTACAGACTTAGAGAAGTGGCACCGGGCTAAGAAGAGTTTTCTTAAAAAGTGGATTTACGCCATTTATGTGGGAAATCGTATGGTTGGATATATTACACTGAAAAATATCAAGTGGTTAGATGGGATTGGGGAATTAGGCATTGCCCTTGACCCAAGTTACGTGAATCAAGGGATTGGTAAACGCGCAATTTGTCTTTACTTACACAGGATATTTAGAAACTTTCCCTTGTATGAAATCCATTTGAAAACGGCGGAGTTTAATGAACGTGCTATTGCCTGTTATGAACACATTGGTTTTCGTCATGTATCAAAAGAAAAAGAGGCTTTTGAGGAGCAAATGTATCGAAAGCAAATTCTTAATCGCTTTCCATTTTTTGAACATGATAAAAAGAAATTGTATGTGAATTACTGTTATATGAAGATCACTAAAACAGAGTTTTTGAACAAATATATTAAAAACACCGAATGTTGATATGTATAAATATTGATCATACGGATAACTTATACAATGTTCGTTGCTAGACACGAACATTGTATTTTTATTTTGCAGAAAATAGTCGGAAAAGTGATTGACGAGACCAGTATGATTTGCTAGTATGTATGTGTAAGTTCGGAAGAAAAAGTGAGGTGTAATTATGTCAACTGTCGTAATTGTAGGGTCTCAATGGGGAGACGAAGGCAAAGGCAAGGTTATTGATTATCTAGCAAGCGAAGCGGACGTAGTTGTTCGTGGTCAAGGCGGCAACAATGCAGGTCATACAGTTGTTGTTGGTGACGAGAAGTATGCACTACATCTGATTCCTTCAGGTGTTTTATACGAGAATACTATGAATGTCATCGGTAACGGTGTTGTTGTTGATCCAGAAAGTTTAATTAAGGAACTTGATGGTCTAGAAGGCCGCGGTGTGAACACGGATCATATACGTATTAGTGATCGCGCGCACTTAGTATTCCCTTTCCACAAAGAAATTGACCGTTTAGCTGAAGAAGCTCGTGGTGATGCTAAAATTGGTACAACTAAAAAAGGCATTGGCCCATGTTACATGGATAAGGTTGAACGTTCAGGCCTACGTGTATGTGATCTTCTTGATGAAGCATTTGAAATGAAACTACGTGCACAGGTTGCACACAAAAATAAGATTATTGAAGGCGTATACGGTGGAGATGCACTTGATGCGGACAAAATCGTTACAGACTACAAGCGTTTTGCTGAGAGACTGCGCCCTTACGTTTCAGATACAATTCGTATTGTTTACGATGCAGTGAAAGAAAACAAAAAAGTATTACTTGAAGGTGCTCAAGGTACACTTTTAGATATTGATTTTGGTACGTACCCGTACGTAACGAGCTCACACCCTATTTCTGGTGGCTTTGCTATTGGTTCAGGTGTAGGCCCTAATAAAATTGAAGAAGTTCTTGGTATTACAAAAGCTTATACTACACGTGTTGGTATGGGTCCCTTTGTTACAGAACTAGACGATGAAATTGGTGAAAGAATTCGTGTTCAAGGACATGAATTTGGTACGACAACGGGTCGTGCTAGACGTTGTGGTTGGTTAGATACAGTTATCGTAAACTATGCAGCGCGCGTTAACGGTATGACGGCAATGTCTCTTATGTTACTTGATGTACTAACTGGCTTTGAAGAAGTTAAAATCTGTACAGCATACAAGTACGGTGATGAAATCATTGAAGATTATCCAGCAAGCCTTTCTATGTTAGAAAAATGTGAGCCAGTTTATGAAACACTTCCTGGCTGGAACGAAGACATTACTGGTGCTGAAAAGTTTGAAGATCTTCCTGAAAATTGTCAGAATTACGTAAACCGTATTGAAGAGCTTACAGGTGTACCTGTTAAAATAGTTTCAATCGGTCCAAAGCGTTCTCAAACGATTATTCGTGATAGAGTTTATAGAGACTAGAACACCAGTCTATAAACCCTTTGAGGGAACATAGTCCTTACTAGAATAGAGCCCTTCTTATCTACATTTAAGATAAGAAGGGTTTTTTGCTGCGAAATATTCTTTGAGTCAACATAATATGATATACTTATGTAGAATACGGGAACTCTGACTTTTGAGAAACTGACATTTGTTTTGACGGCAAATAAAATGGACAGACTATACAACAAAACAGGGGCTATATAATGAGAAAAAAAGATTGGAAGGACCAACTTCTAGATAAGTTGGCTTGGTTGATTGCGGCCATGGCGAGCCCATTTTACGGGGTTTACCATAACCACAAACGCGCTAAAAGAAGAAAATCATATTACAGTGGTGCGCGGTCAAACCGTTATAATTTTAAATATAAGATTTCAAAGTTTATAGAAAACAACCATCATATGGTTTATGCAGGCATAGCAGTTATTGTACTTGCAGTGGTTGCATATACAGTTACAACCTTTATACCAAGTTCATCAGGGGCACAAGTTGCATCTGCATCAACTGACTTGAAAATTGAAGAGACTCCAGAAGTTCAATCACTTGCTGCAGAAGGTGCTATTGCAGATCTTGAAGAAGTTGCTGATACTTCTGTAAATGTTGAACCAACTGCGGAGGAAGTTTTACTTGATAAACTTATTAAAGGCGTAAGCTTAACTGCTGGTGTTGCGATTGAAGGATATGAAGTTACTGCAAATGATGTTCCTGTTGCTTACTTCAATACACGTGACGAAGCTGAGTATGTACTTGATGCACTTAAAGTTCGTTATCAAAAAAATGAGGATGCGGAGTACTTACGTACATATTTCCAAGAAAACGTATCTGTGACAAAAACCTATAAACCTGTAGGTGAGTGGACTCAGTTTGTTGAACCAGATACAATTCTAGAATATATTATTCGTGGAACAAACGAGCAGAAGAGACACATCGTTGAAAAAGGTGAAAACTTCTGGGTTATTGCAAAAGGATATGGTATTCCAGTAAATGACCTGGTAAAGGCCAATCCAGAGGTTGTTCCAGAAAGACTTCAGATAGGACAGCAAATTAGTTTAGTTGTACCAAGACCACTTATCAGTGTTTATACTGTAGAGATGGCAGAGTACAATGACGACATTCAGTATGATATAGAGTATGAAGATACAGCGAATATGTTCCAAGGTGAGTACCGTACAAAAGTAAAAGGTGTTCAAGGGGAACGATTTGTTGAAGCAGAGATCTACAGAGTTAACGGTCTTGAAGTTGGCAGAATCATCATGGATGAAGAAATCTTAAGTGAACCAACAACACGTGTGGTTTATCGAGGAACCAAAGATCCGCCTCCGCGTAAAGGAACGGGCGTGTTTGCTAAACCAACTAGCCGTGGCTACATCACATCAGGTTTTGGATGGAGATGGGGACGTCAACATAGTGGTATAGATGTTGGTATTCCAATTGGAACACCAGTAACTGCATCAGATGGTGGTGTGGTAACATTCTCAGGGACTAAAGGCGGTTATGGTAAATGTATTATCATTGACCATGGCGCAAATATGACTACACTTTATGCACATAACTCAAAGTTATATGTAAGAAAAGGTGAGAAAGTATTTAAAGGTCAGACCATTGCAGCATCAGGAAATACAGGCCGGAGCACTGGGCCGCACCTGCACTTTGAAATTAGAAAGAACAATGTGCCTGTAAACCCTACAGGATATATTTCTTACTAAAATTGTTTAGGCAGGATGGTTTTGAAATGATTAATCAATACCGCTATGTGAAAACATAGCGGTATTTTTGAACTAAGATGATTCCCGAATATTTCAATATAAATACGAATGCAGTATGTTGATTTAGATCTATATTGGAATCGGGTATAATGGGCGTAGAACATAATCGAGGTGAGACTATGGATAAGAAAATTCTAGTTGTAGATGACGAGAAGCCGATTGCGGACATAATTAAATTTAACTTAGTTAAAGAAGGTTTTACTGTTGTTGTAGCTTATGACGGGGAAGAAGCTGTTCAAATGCATGATCAGGTGCAACCAGACCTAATGCTTCTTGATGTAATGCTGCCTAAAATGGATGGATTCCAAGTATGTAGAAAAATTCGTGAAAAGCATTCAACTCCAATTATCATGTTGACTGCAAAAGAAGAAGAAGTAGATAAAGTTCTGGGTCTTGAACTCGGAGCCGATGACTATATTACAAAACCATTTGGAATGCGAGAACTCATTGCTCGTGTTAAGGCAAACCTTAGACGCATTGACATGGATGGAACAGTTGAAGCAGGGGAAGTAAGTGTTATAGAGTCAGGCAACTTGAGTATTGATTTAGACCGTTATGAAGTGAGCAAAGAAGATACAATAATCGAACTGACACTTAGAGAGTTTGAATTATTAAAATATCTGGCGACACAAGAAAATCAAATTTTTTCAAGAGAACAACTTCTTAAAGATGTTTGGGGATATGAGTATTTTGGTGATATTCGTACTGTAGACGTTACGGTTAGAAGACTTCGTGAGAAAATAGAAGATGATTCCAGCAGCCCTAAGTACATCTTAACTAAACGTGGT
>Ga0209272_10000579_pt1 | contig 28749 bp, 20 predicted proteins | sample tdDd002_FD_187125 | JGI IMG/M metagenome (GOLD analysis project Ga0209272, IMG submission 187125) | Marine sediment microbial communities from the Atlantic coast under amendment with organic carbon and nitrate - tdDd00.2 (SPAdes)... | ecosystem: Environmental > Aquatic > Marine > Coastal >... | reverse complement strand
CTTACAACCGTAGAACACTGAGTTTGCTCCAGCCATAAAGCAAAGCGCTTGCATTTGTTCATTCATATCTTCACGGCCAGCAGACAGACGAACCGCCGACTTAGGCATCATGATTCGAGCGACTGCTATCAAACGAATAAAATCAAACGGGTCAACATCATCCACTTCTTCTAGAGGCGTCCCTTTAACTTTAACCAACATATTAATTGGCACACTCTCTGGATGAGTTGGCAAGTTAGCTAACTCAACAAACAAGCCAGCACGGTCGTTTGCATTTTCGCCCATACCAATGATGCCACCTGAGCAAATCTTCATCCCAGCGTCACGAACATGAGAAAGCGTATCTAGACGATCTTGATAGGTACGCGTGGTAATAATATTGCCGTAGAACTCTGGCGAGGTATCCAGGTTGTGGTTGTAGTAATCCAAACCCGCTTCTGCCAGTTCACTCGCTTGTTCCGGAGTTAACATGCCTAGCGTCATACAGGTTTCAAGCCCCATGCCTTTCACGCCTTCAATCATTTTACGAAGATGTGGCATATCACGCTGTTTTGGATTTTTCCACGCAGCGCCCATGCAAAAACGTGTTGAACCAGCATTCTTCGCTTTTTCAGCGGCATCCAATACTCGATCGACTTCCATTAGGCGCTCTTTCTCTATATCGGTCGTATAGCGGGCACTCTGAGGGCAATATTTACAATCTTCAGGACAGGCTCCGGTCTTAATCGACAGTAACGTGCTCACTTGAACGTGATTGTGTTGTTGAAATTGGCGATGAACCATTTGCGCTTCGAAAAGAAGATCCATAAATGGTTTTTCCATGAGCTCACGAACTTGTGCGACAGTCCAGTTGTGACGTACTTCCACGTGCATTCCTTTAGTTATTAGATTTGTTACTTGGCTAGTCTAACCACACCCTGTAGACTGTCAACAATTAAGAAAATTAAAAGTTTACAAATGGTTAATATTTAACCAGCCCTATTTGGAGTTTGGTACATGGATCTCACCTTCGATCGCCGTCATATCTGGCACCCTTACACTTCGACGCTAACACCTCTGACCTGCTACCCGGTCGTCTCAGCTAATGGTGTTCGAATACAACTTGAAAATGGCAAGCAGCTTGTTGATGGGATGTCATCATGGTGGTCGGCTATTCACGGCTACAACCACCCTGCCCTTAACGCCACTGCACATGGTCAAATTGATAAAATGTCTCATGTGATGTTTGGTGGCATTACTCATGAACCAGCGATTGAACTATGTAAAAAGCTACTTAACTTCGCGCCAAGCAACTTAGAACACGTATTTTTGGCGGACTCCGGTTCTGTTGCTGTGGAAGTGAGTCTGAAGATGGCACTGCAATATTGGCACGCAAAAGGTGAGCAACGATCAAAGTTCTTAACACTGCGAGATGGCTACCATGGAGATACGTTTGCAGCGATGTCCGTTACTGACCCAAATAACTCTATGCACTCACTTTATAAAGGTTTTTTGCCAGAGCATATCTTCGCCGATTCCCCTAAAACAGGCTTTTGGCAAGATTGGGATGAAAGTGATCTAGAGAGCTTCAAAGATAAACTTTCACGACACCACAAAGAGATAGCAGCAGTTATTTTGGAGCCTATTGTCCAAGGTGCTGGAGGGATGCGAATTTACCACCCTAATTTCCTAAAAGGTGTTCGTGAACTTTGCGATAGTTATGGCGTTTTGTTGATCTTAGACGAAATAGCGACAGGATTTGGTCGAACTGGGAAGATGTTCGCGTGTGAACATGCTAGCATTCAACCAGACATTTTATGTGTAGGGAAAGCATTAACTGGTGGGTACATGACACTATCCGCTACGTTAGCCACTAAAAACGTCGCTGACACTGTCTGTGGCGGTGAAGCGGGCTGTTTTATGCATGGGCCAACGTTCATGGGTAATCCACTCGCATGTGCGGTAGCAGAAGCAAGCATGACACTGTTAGAAAATGGGGAGTGGAAAGAGCAAACTCATCAAATTGAGACAGCCTTTGCCGAGTTGTTACCCAAGCTTAAGCAACATGCATTAGTTTCTGATGTGCGCTGGTTGGGCGCTATTGGTGTGGTTGAAGCAACGAAGTCCGTCAACATGGAAGTGATTCAAGCCCACTTTGTTGAGCAAGGCGTGTGGATTCGACCTTTTGGCAAGCTCATCTATATGATGCCGCCTTATATTAGCAGTATGGCAAACATTGAACAGTTAGTCGCAGCAATTGAATCAGCACTAGACAATCCAGACTATTTTCAATAATCCCCTTCCCGCAGAAAGTAAAAGAGCGCATAACTCATCACGTCACTGCGCTCTTTATTATCATCAAACGATTGTTATTTCTGCTCAATCATCCAACGTTGGAATTCTTTACGCTCTTCTTCGGTAGCTCTGCTATACCATATTTTCAACTGCAGCGACGCCTCACTTTCTGCCTTTGTTTTAACTTCAGTTACCAGGGTTGTCTGCACCTGATCTAGTTCTTTTTGTAGTTCACGAATGGTGCCAGACTCAAATATCAAACCGCGCTCTTGATTATATTCTTTAACTAATTTTTCGATATTTGAATAAGGTAGAAAAGTATCTGCTGGTGGCAATATCTCTTGAGTCGTACTAACGTCTTCCCCTTTTTGGGTTATTTCAAAGATGTCCGAACCAGATTTAACATTTTTGGTGATCGTTGACAGACGTTTCGAGTTTAGTTTTATTTTAGTCTTTGCCGACGAGTCAAGCGTTGCAACAACAACATATGGCGGTGCTGAATAGTGCTCTTTCTTGCCACTTTCAATTAATTTACCACCAAAGCTCAGCACCAATTGGTTTTGCCCATTCACTAACTGAATGTCTTCGGCATTTTTGATTTTCTCGCCATTGACAGAATGAATATCAACACCTTGTGCGAGTTCCACCACTCCGGCATAACTCACAAATGAAAATAAGGACAAGACAAAAACCAGAATAGTACGCTTCATAAATACTCCTTTACGAAAAAAGCCAGTGCAATGCACTGGCTTAGATATTAACTTATATAAAAGCTAATTAGAATGCGATGTACATACCCGCAATTACGTTGCTGTAAGTACCTAGATCTTCTAGGTCAGATGCACCGTATTCTACAAACGCTGTTACGTTTGAGTGTACTGCGTAGTCAACACCTACGTAGTAGTTAGAAGCTGTCAGGTCTAGCTTGTCACCATCCATGTCTTTATCAGCGTTGATTTGGTGGTAAGCAGTGTAGATACGAGCTTTGTCGATAGTGTATGCAGCTGCTAGACCCATAGAAGTACCTTCGTGGTTACCTAGCTCAATTTCAACGTTGTCGTTGTTACCGCCAGAAACACCAACATTACCTTGACCGTCATACTTCGTGAATGTAGCTGCAAGGTATAGGTTCTCTACAACATCTAGAGAAGCAGAGATACCATAAGCTGACCCACCTTCTACATAGTCAGCGTCAGTTTTCTTGCCTTGGTCACCAGAAGCCATGTAACCCACAGCTACTGAGAATGCATCTGTTGCGTAGTCAGCAGAAATTGCGTAGTTTGCATCATCATCTTCGTCAGCACGAGTCTGGATGTCAGCAGAAAGAGCTAGGTCTTCAGCAACAGTTGTTTCGAAACGGATACCTTTACCTGCAGACTCAGAAGAGTTGTAAACTACATCAAATTCAGCTTGCTCGTTAGACACTTCAGCCTTCTCTAAAGCACCGTAAGATGAACCAGTTTCACCGATAGAAAGCTTACCAAAGTCACCTTTGAAACCACCAACAACATCATCGAATTTAGCAGCGCTGTTACCGTCGCCTTCGATTTCAAAAGAGCCGAAAACTGCAACATCATCGTTTAGTGCGTGTTCGAAGTCAACTTGAGCGTAAGCCCATGCGAAAACGTGTGCGTCTTGCTTAGACGTTTCGCCGCCATCTGGCTTAGCTTCGTCAGTTTTAACGTAAACGTCTACTTCGCCTTTGATAGCTACTGAAGTGCCGTCTTGGTTGTATAGTTCAAATGCGTTTGCTGAACCTGCTGCTAGAATAGCTAGAGCTACTAGAGTCTTTTTCATAATAATCCACTGCCTTTTCTTAATTTGGGAAATCCTTATCCGGTTCCCTTTATGTTTGTTGATGATGACTTTGAACTCTTATTGGTCAAATGTCATCGTCACTAAATTGCGGGGTCTAGATTGCAAAAGATTATCCTGCGTGTCAAATCTTCTAAAAACAACAGGTAAAAAAACATAAAATCGATACAAATCAATATATTACACAAATTTGCGTGCATTTTACGACCAACTTCATAGGCGTGCACTGCAAAAAGCAAAAAACAAAAAACAAAACCAAATCAGCATTATCATCCAAAAATTGTTATTAACTCGCAAATATATAGATTTTTATACCAATCAAAAAGCGGTTGTGGGGTTATATATTTTTTACATTTAGAAATTATTCTAAGTTCCTGATGGTTCAGTTTTTTTTTGTGAACAAGATCCACATTTAGTTAATAAGGATTCTATTTCGTGAGCTGAGTAGTACTTAGATAACTGTGCTATCATCCCTTTCCCGTTATAGAGATCGCAGTATGACAACCAGTAAAATCCAACAATCCATTCGCCATAGCTATCAGAGCTTACAGTCACAACTAGATAACTTTGTACCTCGCCGCGCGCAGAACTTTCTTGTTGCAGAAGTCGCCAAGACCCTTTGCGGCGACTATCACAAAACAACACGGATTATTGTGGCGGAAGCTGGCACTGGAATTGGTAAATCTCTCTCTTATTTAATGGCGACGATTCCCGTTGCGCTGTTCAATAACCGTAAAGTTGTCATATCAACCGCAACCGTTGCGCTTCAAGAACAACTGGTCAACAAAGACCTGCCTCTATATAGAAGACTGACAGATCGTGAGTTTTCTTTCATTTTGGCAAAAGGAAGACAGCGTTACTGCTGTGCAGAGAAACTCGCATCAGCTTCTGGAGTTGATGGCGGCCAGCTCGCTATGTTTGAAACGAAACCGAAAAAGAAAGACATTGACCAGCTTGAACTGATGTACAAAAAGCTTGCGGAGAACAAATGGGATGGTGACCGAGACTCCTGGCCAAAACCGATCAGTGATGAAATCTGGCAAATGATTGTCAGTGACAAACATAGCTGTAACGGCAGTATGCCTGCACACCGAGGATGTCCTTTCCAAAAAGCTCGCTCAGAAATGGACAAAGCAGATGTCATTATTGCCAATCATAGTTTAGTTATGGCTGATGCTGACCTAGGCGGCGGCGTAATCTTACCTGAACCTGAAAATACAATTTATGTATTTGATGAGGCACACCACCTACCTCATGTCGCCAGAGATCACTCCTCTGCAGCGGCTAGTCTAAAAGGTGCAGCGACTTGGCTAGAGCGACTCAATCAGTCAGTTGCAAAATTTGCAGGGATGGCAGATGAAAAGCGTGTCAGTCGATTTAGAAATGAGCTGCAAGATTCTATACAGCAGTTAATCCCATCTTTATCTCAATTAGCAACTCGTTTCGATCCTGCCCATTTTAATGAGAATATTTATCGCTTTGAAAACGGCGAACTACCAAGCTGGCTAGAAGAAGAATCTAAAGAGCTAAAAAAATTGTCGCAAAAAGGTGCTCAAGCGGTAGGTAAAGTGGCGGATCTAATAGCGGAGCGTGTTAAAGATGGTGAGCTCTCTAACCGATTGGCTGAACCTGCATTGGCAGAATTAGGCTTCTTCATCCAGCGTATGGACAATTTAGCCGCGGTTTGGAACCTAATGGCTGAACCTCAACGAGAAAAAGGAGCACCTTTAGCTCGTTGGCTGGAAGTTAGCCCTGAGCGAGATGGCGATTTCATCGTCAATGTTTCTCCGCTAGAGGTTGGTTGGCAACTTGACCAACAACTTTGGAGTCGATGCGTCGGGGCGGTACTCACCTCAGCGACAATGCGAGCTTTGAACTCATTTAACTTTTTCTGTCGACAGGCTGGGATCAGTGAAAAACCAGAAGATGGGGTAAGATTTTTAGCTCTCGCTTCACCGTTTGATTACCAAAATCAAGCGGAGCTTTATGTTCCTAAAATGAAATACGAACCTCAAGCACCTCAATTTACGGAATATCTTATCGAAATTTTGCCTAACTTAATTGAGGACAAACAAGCTAACTTGGTTCTATTCTCTTCATATTGGCAAATGAATAAGGTTGCAGAGGCTCTAACCACAGATTTCGTTAAAAGGGGCTGGGCTTTACAAGTTCAGGGCCAGGAATCGCGAACAGAAATTCTCAATAAACATAAAACGCTGATCCAATGCCAAAAAACCAGTGTCTTATTTGGAACGGGGAGTTTTTCTGAAGGTTTGGATCTGCCGGGTGAGCTACTTGAGAATTTAATCATTACCAAAATTCCCTTTGGTGTACCGACGTCTCCAGTAGAACAGGCTCATGCTGAGTACATAGAAAATCGAGGTGGTAACCCATTTATGCAAATTACCGTCCCAGAAGCGAGTAAAAAGCTGATTCAATCTGTCGGACGCCTGCTGCGCAAAGAGAGGGATTCTGGTAAAGTCACCATCCTAGATCGCCGTATTGTGACTAAGCGTTACGGAAAATCGCTGCTGGATTCTTTGCCGCCTTTTAAGCGTGTCATTGAACACTAAAGTCTATTGACCTCATAAATAAAAGAACAACGATATATGGAATTACTTGAGCCAACAATGCTGTTGGTGTTGGCCTTAGTTGCTTTCTCTGCTGGATTTATCGATGCTGTCGCTGGTGGTGGTGGGATGTTAACCGTCCCTGCCTTGCTATCTTTAGGTCTACCACCACATATTGCACTTGGCACCAATAAACTAGCCGCTACCTTTGCTTCCTCTACAGCAGCTTTCACTTACTATAAGAAACGTTTATTCAAGCCACGCTGCTGGAAACGCGCTTTTGTATCAACCTTAATTGGCGCGACGCTTGGGACTCTATTTGTCGATCTCATTACCACAGAGTGGCTAGAAAAAATCTTACCGCTGATTATTTTAGCCGCAGCCGTCTATACTATTTGGCATAAAACACCAGACGCTAATCGCAACGAAATGCCCCAACCTTGCCCTGTCTTAAACAAAAAACAGTACGCTCAAGGCATGCTGCTTGGTTTTTATGATGGCGTTGCGGGGCCAGGGACTGGCGCTTTTTGGACGGTTAGTTCTATGGCGCTCTATCGGCTAAATATTTTGCTCGCCTCTGGTTTGGCAAAAGCAATGAACTTTACCAGCAACTTCACCTCTTTAGTGACCTTCGCCATTTTAGGTCATATTGATTGGGTACTAGGTTTAACGATGGGAGTTTGTTTGATGGCTGGCGCATTTGTAGGCGCCCACTCAGCAATTCGCTTTGGTGCTAAATTCATTCGACCAGTCTTTGTCACTGTTGTCAGTATTCTCGCAGTGAAACTCGCTTATGAAGCTTGGTTTGTCACCTTATGAATCGCTTTCAGCAATTAACCGCAACACTCGAACAACTCGCTCAGCAAGCACATGAGCTAGACAAGCAACGCGGCGACAACTACAAACCTCTTTTTGATGAGCGGTTATTTCCCTGTAAATCCAAACGTCTATTCCCTTGTGTTGAAGAAACACAAATCACATTAGAGAGTATTCTAAGAGAAGAAAAAACCGGGCAACTGGACTCGTCACGAGCAGAATACTTAACAGACAAGTTAGTCGCTCAAATCAGCGCGATACAACGAGAAATTGCCACTACCAGTATCCGCCGCGCTGAACCAAAGCATCATCGCTATATGCAGAGCCCCTTGAACGAACTTCAACAACACTTAGCTCAACATTGCGAATGGGAAAGACGACTCATTGAAATGGTCAAAGATAAACAGCGTAAACTCCATTCGTTGCCCCCATTTCAACGAGTTGAAGCAGAACAAGATTTATTAACAACGGAACAACGTTTAAAACGCTGCCAAGAGGCAAAGCGTAAGATTGAAAATAAAATCACGTACCGAGAGAGATACAGATAAATGTCAACACAACCAACAGGATTAGAAAACGCTTCGGACGAAATAAAGCTCGCCGTTGACCTTATCTACTTATTAGAAAGCAACGAAGTGGATCCCAAAGTCGCACTTCAAGCAATCAATATTGTTAAGTCGGATTTAGAAAGCAAGTTGGAGCAAGCTCAAACATGTACCAACTAAATGTCGACCTGAACCAATTTCTCTCCGAGTTCTGGCACAAAAAGCCAACGATAATCAAACAAGGATTCGTTGATTTTATTGACCCTATCTCTCCCGACGAATTGGCAGGTTTATCGATGGAGGAAGAGGTCGATTCACGCTTTATCTCTAACAAAAATGGTCAGTGGAAAGCCAAACATGGCCCCTTAGAAGAGTCCCTGTTTTCTGAACTTGGCGAAAGCCATTACCAACTCATTGTCCAAGCGTGTAATCACTGGCATTTGGGCGCGGCAGAGCTGGTCGAGCCATTTCGAGGGATTCCTCAATGGTTGTTTGACGATCTAATGGTATGTTACTCAGTTCCGGAAGGTGGTGCCGGCCCTCACATTGATCAATATGACGTCTTTATTATACAAGGCAGTGGTAAACGTCGGTGGCGTGTAGGAGCTCTAGATCAAGGCCAATATCAAGAATCTGTTCAAGCGGGTGTTCTTCGTCAGATAGAAGGCTTTGATCCGATAATTGATGAAATTTTAGAGCCTGGAGATATTCTCTATATACCGCCAGGTTTCCCACACGAAGGCAATACCATTGAAGCAAGCATGAGCTACTCGATGGGCTTTCGTTCTCCAAAAGAGCAGGAGCTGCTTAGTAACTTTGCTGACTATGTGTTGGCAAACGAAAGAGGCGATGTCCATTTACATAACCCGTCAATGAACACCCAGCACCACAATGGAGAGATACTAAATTCTGATTTAGCTCTTCTGACCAAAATGCTAAAAGCGGCACTCGAGTCAGAAAAAGACGTCGCAGATTTTATGGCGACGACATTAAGCCAATCTCGCCACCAGCTTGATATCGTTGAACCTGACGAGACATATCAGTCTTTGGAAATCCAATCTCATTTGGATGCTGGTGGGTCGGTCGTGAAAGTCTCTGGCTTACGCGCACTTTATAACCAAAATAACAAACAGGTTGTTTATATTAACGGTGAGGCTTACCCAGTCACAGATGGAGTGTTAACCACCCTTCTCTGCAATCAAGTTAGCATCTCAAACTCTGATATCGACCATTTATCAGAACAAGGACTCGAACTTTTAACTGAGTTAGTTAATCTAGGCTTTTGGTATTTAGACTAAATGTTTATTTAGACTAGACAAATACTTAGCTTACTCGACTCCCTATAGCGCCAAATTTCGGGCTATAGGGAATCATGACAATCCAAACATTAGACTTTAAATTGATTTACCAACTGCTTTTGCTCTTCAGATAGCGTCCCAATCTGACCACTCACGGACTCAGACTCTTCTGCCTGAGACAATATCTGTGCACTGAGATCGCGAATATTACTCACACTCTGGTTCACCTCACCCGATACAGACTGTTGCTCTTCTGCCGCTTTTACAATTTGGCTGTTCATATCGCTAATTGAGGCAATAGCTTCAAAGATATGACTCAACTCCCCAACAGCTTTTGCCACTTGCTGAGATGAGTCGTTGGCTAAATCATTGCCTTCCTGAATCGCTGCCACCACATCTTGAGTACCAGATTGTACACTGGCAATCACATCACGGATTTCGCCAACAGAAGACTGAGTGCGACTCGCGAGGTTACGTACTTCTTCTGCAACCACAGCAAAGCCTCGTCCTTGATCACCTGCTCGCGCGGCCTCGATAGCTGCGTTTAATGCTAACAAGTTAGTTTGTTCTGAAATGCCTTCAATCACGGTTAATATTTCCGTGATATTGGTGTTGTTCTTAGCTAATTCTTCAACGACTGGTACCGCCGCAGTCATACGTTCAACCAAGCGTTCCATCTCATATTGAGACGCTTCAATCACTTGTTGACCAACAGAGGCCGCATCATTTGCTTTTTCTGCTTCTCGCACCGCGATCTCTGCATTCTGGACAACCAGACTCGCAGTTTGTGTCATCTCTTCAGAAGCTGTAGCCACTAGATCAACCTCTTTAAACTGAGCATCACTACTACTGCGAGTGCCTTGTGCTGCGACTTTGGACTGTTCCGAGGTTGCTGCAACTTGCAATGTTGTATCAACGATATCCTTAATGATGCCTTGAAGCTTATCTAAGAACTGATTAAATCCTTGTGCTAATTGGCCAATTTCATCACCAGATTTAACTTCAATACGTTGAGTTAAATCCCCTTCTCCAGAAGCAATATCTTCCAGTCGAGCTACAACTTCTCGAATTGGCTTCACTAAGCGAGATGCCATAAAGGTGATGACCAGAAGTCCAAATATAACCAACACCGTACCCGCCATCATTTCAGTTTGGATACTTGATGCCACTTGTTCGCTAATAATCCTGTCTAACTGAACCGCATCATGCAGCACACTCTCTTTAGGCATATCAAACAGCACGCCCCAAGATTGGTTGGCGATCATAATCGGGGCAAAAACCGTCAACCATTGGCCATCCTCACTCCATTTTGTTTGCACTGATTGAGCAAACAAAAGGTCTGTCAATTGAGCGCTCGATGTTATGTCACTACTGTAGGATTGTCCGACATGTTTTGCACTATCATCACTTGCGACCAAAGTGCCGTCTAAACTAATAATTGAAATTGAACCTTGGCCACCAAACAGCTTTGCGTCTGACTGGTTTGCCAAGCCTTTTAACGCATCCAGCCTTAAATCAATACCAAAAAAGCCAACCGGAATATCATCAATAAGTATTGGAACAGAGATAGAGGAAGTAAGAAATTCACCACTGTCGTGAGAGATCAATCTAGGAGAAGAGATACAAGTGCTACCACTTGAGATTGGACAGAAGAAGCGCTCACTGTTGCTGTTGTCTGCTAGGTCTTTTTCTGTGAGTACGTTTGGAATTATGTTTTCACCATTGGTAGCAGTAATCCAATATGGCGCAAATCGGCCTTTCTCATTTGAGCCCACATACTCTGCATCTTCATAATTGGCATCTTCACCGTCTAACAAGTTTGGCTCAAACACCAAATACGCACCTTGAATAGAATCAAAATTGATGACAGATTTACGTACCATCTCATCCAATGCGGTACGTAGCTCCTCGCTATCACCAAAGTTCTCTTCAGTGTTCGTTTTTTGAAACATAGCGCTCGAAGCCAACATTTCTGCTCGATACAAGGCTTCACTCAAATATTCTGCAACCTCTGTCGCATTGAGAACGGCTTGGGTCTCTATCAACTGCTCTGACTTTTTCAAAACGGAACTTGCGCTCTGCTCTTTAATCAATTTTTGATTTGATACCGCGTTATATATAGAAAAACCGATAAGAGATAATGAAGTAAGTAGCAGACAACACCCTGCTAATAGCGTTATTTTCCATTGAACGGACAGAGATCGCATAGTACATCCTTATAAGTAAATGATGGTGCATTTACACATCAGCGAGCTAGTTGATTAACAATTTAATTACAACACATTAAACCCATATATCAACGAAAAGTTTACAAATGTGTTAATAGGAATCAATCAATCGGTTTGCTTTAGTCTATATAAGTAGAAAGTGGTAACATCTCTTAAATTCGTCACAGAAAAACAATAAGGATCTCGGATGAAAGTCATCTCTTTCAACATCAACGGTCTACGTGCTCGACTACACCAACTTCAAGCCGTTATCGACAAACATCAACCAGACGTGATTGGTCTTCAAGAAATCAAAGTTCACGACGAAGCGTTCCCACTCGAAGATGTCGAAGCCATGGGATACAAGGTTTACTTCCACGGCCAAAAAGCCCATTACGGCGTAGCAATGCTGTGTAAGAAAGAACCTATCTCAATTCAAAAAGGTTTTCCGACGGATAACGAAGAGCACCAAAAACGCATGATTATGGTGACGTTAGAAGATGACAATGGTGAAAAAGTGACGGTACTCAATGGTTACTTCCCTCAAGGCGACAATATTAGCCATGAAACCAAGTATCCATATAAGCGTCAGTTTTATGCTGATTTAATGGGCTATCTAAACGAACACCATAACAATGATGAGCAAATCATCGTAATGGGCGACATCAACATTAGCCCTATTGATGCCGACATCGGTATTGGTGAACCAAACCGCAAGCGTTGGTTGAAAACAGGTAAGTGTTCTTTCCAACCTGAAGAACGTCAGTGGCTACAAACTTTGTTAGATTGGGGCTTTGTCGATACTTTCCGTCAGATCCATCCTGACGTAAATGACCGTTTCTCGTGGTTTGACTACCGCTCAAAAGGTTTCCCTGATAATCGCGGTCTGCGCATTGATGTGGTATTGGCGACACCAAAACTGGCAGCGAAGTGTATCGAATCTGATGTGGACTACGAGTTACGTGGTATTGAAAAGCCATCTGACCATGCGCCGATTTGGTCTACGTTTAAATAATAGATAGCTCAAACAAAAAATCCGGCGTCTAGGCGCCGGATTTTATTTTAGAACTCATGCTTCAATTAGATAGCAACAAAGTCTGCTTCGTAAGCTGGGTTCACATCAGCTTCGTAATCAACACCTTCAACACCAAAGCCGAATAGCTTCAAGAACTCTTCTTTGTACTCAACGTAGTCAGTCAGCTCTTTTAAGTTTTCAGATGTGATTTGTGGCCATAGATCACGACAGTGTTGCTGAATGTCATCACGCAATTCTAGGTCATCAAGACGTAGACGGTTCTTGTCATCAACTTCCGCTGCGCTACCGTCTTCTTTGTAAAGACGCTGGCTAAACATGCGGTAGATCTGCTCCATACAACCTTCGTGAACACCTTCCGCACGCATCTTCTTAAATACCATCGCAATATATAGAGGCATTACAGGAATTGCAGAGCTTGCTTGTGTCACTACTGACTTAAGAACTGCAACATTAGCTGTGCCGCCAGTTGCTGAAAGCTTGTCGTTTAGTGCAGTAGCTGCGCGGTCTAGATCCATCTTCGCTTTACCTAGCGCGCCATCCCAGTAGATTGGCCAAGTAAGCTCTGTGCCGATGTAGCTGTATGCCACTGTCTTACAGCCGTCAGCTAGCACGCCAGCTTCAGAAAGTGCATTGATCCAAAGCTCCCAATCTTCACCGCCCATTACTGTAACAGTGTCTTTGATCTCTTCTTCTGTTGCAGGCTCTACGCTTGCTTCAATGATCAGATCTTTGTTGGTATCAACCGCTGTCGATGTGTACGTTTCACCGATAGGTTTTAGAGATGAACGAATAACTTCACCTGTTTCAGGCATTTTACGCACTGGCGATGCGAGTGAGTAAACCACCATATCGATCTGACCTAAGTCTTCTTTGATCAAATCGATCGTTTTCTGTTTCGCTTCATTTGAGAAAGCGTCACCGTTTAGGCTTTTTGCGTAAAGACCTTCTTCACGCGCTAGCTTTTCAAATGCAACTGAGTTGTAAAAACCTGCTGTGCCCGGTTTTTTCTCTGTGCCTTCTTTTTCGAAGAAAACACCGATTGTTGAAGCGCCGCCACCAAATGCCGCAGCGATACGAGAAGATAGGCCGTAGCCACTTGATGCACCCACAACAAGAACGCGCTTAGGAGCGTCTTTGATTGGGCCTTGTGCTTTAGTGTAAGCAATTTGTTCTTTTACGTTAGCTTCACAGCCCACTGGGTGCGTAGTAGTACAGATAAATCCGCGAATTCTAGGTTTGATGATCATATTCAACTTCCTTAACAAAACCCCGCTAGGATAAAAGGTTCACCTCAACTTCGCATCTAATTTCTGTAAAAATGTCGCTAAAATGCAAGTGGTTGGAGCACTTTCAACCTGAACAGCTAAGTTCCGCACAAAATAAAAGCACCTACAAGAGGTGCCTTCGTCTAATGCTAAATTAAAGCAAATTCAGATTAAGTGTGCCTGTTACGCCGCACTATCAAGCTTTGCTTTGGCTTTTTTTGACTCACCATGAGTACGAACTTCGCTGAAATTATGGCTAAAGTGGTCAACTTGAATTGCTTTGTAACGTAACTGGTCAGCAGCAACAATTTGGTCAACTTCATCTTGAGTTAGTACGTTAGCCTCAAGCGCTTGCGCTAAACGATCCTTTAGCAAGCCCTTACGAGCCACTTTGCCCTCTTTCGCTGCGCGCATCAATTTACGCTCCAACCCTTTCACGTTGTACATCGCAATGAAAGCATTTTCCATTAGGCCAACACTGTCATCTTCCTCTTTACCGATGTAGCAAAGGTGAGTAAGGCGATCTCGGTGTGCTCCTGGTGTCATCAAGCTTTCAGCGAGTTTCACCGTTAGGTTGTCACTTGGTTTCTCGTAGTGGTTACCTAGTGGGAAGATCAATCCTTTTAATAAACGACCAACCGCTTTCTGCGGGTAGTTTGTGAACGCGTCTTGTAGTGCTTGTGCCGCATAATATAAACAGTGCTGAACTGCATAATGAACGTAGTCTAGGTCTTGCTGCTGACGACCTTCATCTTCATACTTTTTCAGTGCCGCTGATGCCATGTATAGGTAAGCAAGCACATCACCCAAACGCGCCGAGATCATCTCTTTACGTTTTAGGTCGCCGCCCAATGTCGCCATCGCGATGTCAGCGCTGACGGCTAAAGCACGGCTTAGGCGTGTCATCTCTTTGTAGTATTTCTGAGTTGGGCCACTCATGCTGGCTTTGATGAAACGCGAACCCGTCAACGCCGCACCGAACGCACCAAAGGTGTTCTTCATCGCGTGGCCGATATGCTTGAACAGCAGATCATCAAACTCTTTTGCACCTTGCTTCTCATCTGGGTTTGCAGCCGCTTCCATCTCTTTCAATACGTATGGGTGACAGCGTGTCGCACCCTGACCGAAGATCATCAGGTTACGAGTCAGAATGTTTGCACCTTCTACAGTAATCGCTACCGGAATACCAAGATATGGGGCCGCTAAGTAGTTCATCGGGCCATCTTGAATTGCACGGCCTGAATGGATATCCATTGAATCATCTAAAATAGTACGTGCCATTTCAGTCATATGGTACTTCGCGATTGCCGTTACGATGCCTGGCTTTTCTTTCAGATCGAGCGAAGTTGTGGTTAATGTACGACTCGCTTCAAGCAGGTAAGTTAAGCCACCGATGCGACCTAGTGCTTCAGCAACCCCTTCAAACTTACCAATCGACATACCAAACTGCTTACGAACGTAGGCATACGCCCCTGTAGTACGTGCTGTCAGATGACCCATTGCAGTACCAAGCGCCGGCAGAGAAATACCGCGACCTGCAGATAGACATTCCACCAGCATACGCCAGCCTTTACCTGCATAGTCTTGTCCGCCAATTAACCACTCCATTGGGATAAAGACATCGTTACCACGGGTTGGGCCATTCATAAACGCAAGGCCTAACGGATCATGACGCTCACCAATCTCAACGCCTTCGTGATCGGCTGGGATAAGTGCACAAGTAATGCCTAACTCTTTCTTGTCACCCATAAGGCCATCAGGATCGTACATTTTAAATGCTAGACCAAGTACCGTAGCAACTGGCGCAAGCGTGATGTAACGCTTATTCCAATTTAAGCGAATACCAAGTACTTCTTTACCTTCATGCTCGCCATAACAAACGATGCCATCATCAGGGATACCACCTGCATCCGAACCCGCTTCTGGACCAGTCAGAGCAAAACATGGAATGTCCGTACCGTCAGCCAAACGCGGCAACCAGTAATCTTTCTGCTCTTGTGTACCATAGTGAGAAAGAAGCTCACCCGGTCCAAGTGAGTTAGGAACCATAACCGATACAGCAGTACTGATGCTACGCGTTGCAATGCGAGATACGATGGTTGAGTTCGCTAAAGACGAAAACTCACGGCCACCATATTCTTTAGAGATAATCAGTGAGAAGAAACGCTCTTTACGCAGGAATTCCCATACCTCAGGCGGAAGATCACGATCTTCTTTCACAATCTTATGATCATCGAGCATCGCTAATAAAGTCTCTAGCTCATTGTTCATGAAAGCTTGTTCTTCAGCCGTCAATGTTGGTGTTGGGTACTGGTGTAGCTTAGTAAAGTCCGGATGACCTGAAAACAGCTCTCCGTCCCACCAAACGCTACCTGCTTCCATTGCTTCTTTCTCAGTGCTTGATAGCGGTGGCAGCACTTTCTTAAACATTTTGAAAGCTGGGTCGCTTACCCATTTTTGTCTTAGAGAGCTCATAATCAGATCCTTTTGTTCACTGTAGGGTGGTCCAATATTCTTGTTTTTTATTAATGTTAGATTTATTCCGCAGCGACGCCTGCTGCTAAAAATGGAATTAATTGATCAACAACGGATTTCGCATCCATCGCCTTTCCGTAATCGTTTTCTGCTATTTCGAGTAATGCTTGGCTAGATGCCATAGTGAAGACACAAGTGCCTAGAGTGAAATGTAGTCGCCAGAACAACTCTTCTTGAGTAAGTTTAGGGTTCGCTTTCATTACCGACTCTGTAAAAAGTGACAAGGTGTCTTGGTAGCGCGTCGTAATAAACCAGCGTAAGTGGCCTTGCACATCGGTATAGCCACGGCCAATCAGCAACATAAAACGACTAGTACCATTAGGTCTGACATCATTTAAGTTACGTAATGGGCCGCGCAATGATTCAAACACGTCTGACATTTCGTAGCTTTCACCAAGGTTCAAGTTGATCAACGCATCTTGTACTGCAGGCATAAAAGCTTCTAAGTAACGGTTCAATACCGCACGAACCAAGGTTTTCTTATCGCCAAAGTGATAATTCACAGAGGCCAAGTTCACACCCGCTTTACTTGTAATAGTACGTAGAGAAGTATCGTTAAACCCATGCTCCGCAAACAGAGCTTCGGCGACATCAAGAATTTTTTCTTTGGTACTGTTTCTGCCTGACATTTCAATCACTCGTATTAAACAACTGTTTGAAATATACACCCGACACAAATAATCAACAAGTCGTTAACATCACAAAATTAACCATTGGTCAGACCAGAGTGATAATTGTGCAGATAACCCTCTGAAAGAAAAATTAAATTTTTTTCACTTTTTATTGAACTGTTTTGAAAATGACTAGTCTGAATAAGTGTAGTTAGCAGAGCATTCCAATTAAGTTGACAGGCCGTCGAACTTGTTTTCTTACTGAAGCTACTAATTTACGCTGCTTTTTCTTATTAACTCCTATGTTTGTATCCGCCCAGAGCACCTTTGCTCTGGGCTTTTTTTATCTTAATGACCCCGATCATATGGCTCCTTACCTCAACTTGGTTAAAATGGAGCTTAATCTTATTAATTGCTGATGTTCATGAAGCTTGCTGACACCCCAATCACTCAACATCAATTTGAAGGTATTGAGTTTTTTCTTAAACGCGATGATCAACTTCATAGCCATTTTACAGGCAACAAAGCCCGTAAATTTATGGCCCTGCTTGAGCAGCCTTTACACGAGATAACAACATTAATCAGTTATGGCAGCGCGCAATCCAATGCCATGTTTTCTCTATCGGCTCTCGCAGCTATCAAAGGTTGGCAGTTTGAATTCTATGTCGACCACATGCCAGATTGGCTAATTGCTAACCCAAAAGGTAATTATCGTGCCGCTTTGGATTTAGGTGCAAAGATCCATGTAGTGAACGAACCAAAGCTGCATCCGAGTCAATACATTGAACAAATTCGCCAGCCCAATGAGCATTGTTTAGTAGTTCCTGAAGGAGGACGATTTGAGCATGCTGAGCAGGGTATCGCTCAACTGGCGCGAGAAATACTTTCTTGGACTCGGTTTGAAGCGGGGCAAACATTCACGGTTGCGCTGCCCTCCGGTACTGGGACAACCGCACTCTATCTACACAAACATTTATCACCGCATGGCATTGAAGTAATTACCTGCCCTGTCGTCGGTGGCGCTGAGTATCTGAAGCAACAATTTGCTGATCTAGGAGAAACCAGCTTTCCAACCGTACTTGAACTTCCGACTAAGCATCATTTCGGTAAGCTATATAAACCAGATTATCTCACTTGGTTAGCATTAGAAGAGCAAACTCACATTGAATTTGACCTTCTCTACGACCCTATGATGTGGCAATGTCTACAATATTGGTATCCTGACAATCAAGATAAAACGCTGATATACATTCACCAAGGTGGTTTGCTCGGTAACGAAAGTATGTTGCCTAGGTATGAGCGAAAATATGGTGTGTTAAGTTCAGAGACCATCTAGAGAGGCAATTATGCGCTTATTAATTTTCGCCTGCACAGCCCTTTTTATTCCCAATCAGGTACTGGCAGAAAAAGTTATTGCCCTACCCAATAAGGCAGTCGTCGGTATTGGGGTAGATGTATCCCAACTGAGTAAAAGAGTTTGCTACTACCAAGACCAAGCTTATTCACTAGGCGCCATTTTGCAGGTTGGAGAGCACTACCTAAAATGCCAAGCAGCAAATGATTTTGAGACCAATGGCCAACTCATGTGGTTCGAACTAGATTCCAAGCAGCAAGAAACAAAAAGCACGCATCCGGACAAATGATGCGTGCTTGAACTCTATTAGGTTCGAATGTGCTCAATCGCGCCATTTAGATCGTCAACGTTTCGTTTTAAATCGACCACAATTGGCTCTAGCTGATTGATCGCAGCATTCATTTCGGAAGAGAGATTTTTTATATTAGAAATGTTACTCGAAATCTCATCACTCACCGTCAGTTGCTCTTCTGTTGCAGCGGCGATTGAAGTGTTGAGTTTATGGATCTCAACCGCAGAACCTTGAATGGTACCTAAAGCGTCATTGGCCACTCCCATGTTTTCACGAGTTGACTGCATTTTTTCAGCACTACTTTGAATCGTCACTGTTGATTGTTTTGCTTTCTCTTGCAATGTTTGGACTATACCTTCGATCTCGCCCGTTGAGTCTTGTGTCCGCTGAGCAAGTGAGCGTACTTCATCAGCAACCACAGCAAAACCACGACCTTGTTCCCCTGCCCTTGCAGCTTCTATTGCCGCATTCAGCGCAAGTAGATTAGTCTGTTCCGCAATCGCTTTGATTACATCAAGAACATTGCCCACGTTATTTGATTCTTCAGCAAGCTGCTGAATAATATCGGCCGTATTAGAGAACTCTCCCTCCAACTGCCCAAACTCAACCGTCGTTTTATCAAAAACTTGCTTACTCGTAGAGGCTTCTTTTTCTGCGCTTCCCGCATACTCCTCAGCCATAGTCGTACTCTGTGAGACATTAGAAAGTGCCGCGGTCATTTCTTCCATTGCGGTTGCTGCCATTTCCATCTCCTGGTTCTGTTGAGATGACATATCAATGTTGCGTTGGGTGATATCTTGAATCGCTTCCGAGATTTGAGAAATGGTCGAGTTAACTTGGTTAATCTTATTGATGGTTGTCGCATAACTCACAAGCACTTTATTGATCGTCGTCCCGATGATGCCCAATTCGTTGTGATTGTTTTCTTCCACTCTCAAGCTAAGATCGGAGTCCACGTCAACTTGCTTTAAAGTCTTCGCCATCTCGTCAATCGGCTTCATCACTTTGCGATTAACAATTACATAGCCAACAATGGCAATAATAAACACGGCAATTAGCGAGATATTACCAATCAGAACGGTGGTTCTTACACCTTGAGCAGCATTATCAAACTGAGTCGATGTCCGGACTTCTAACTCCTTAAAGAACTCATCAATTGGTGCCATGATCTTGGCTTTTTCTTGGTGATACTGCTTACTATGAAGAAGCTCCGCAGCCATTTTTAAATCTGGTTCGCCGCGTTTGGTGTAGTTGCCTGAACTATCCGGAAATAATCCCTTCACTGCATTCATCGCGCGCACTTCCATATTCACTAATGCATCCGAGTTTCCTTGTGCTTCTTTTAAAAGACGAAACTCTTGGTCAGAAAAGCCTAAACTCTCCATCATAGATTGGAGCGAAACTCGTTGACCGTCTGGCTTTGGCTTCTGTCCATAGTTCAAAACCAGGTCCCAATAAATGGTGTGGTATTCTTGAGGGCGAGGCTTATCACCATTTCGTATCGCCAAGATATCCATATACATTTTTTCGTAATTATCATCTCCCGTTAGTACATAGGTACGGCCTAATCGGGTTAAATCATCTGAGCTTTGACGCAGTTCATCCGCAGCCTGATAGGACTGATAACGAACTTTCGCCATTTGATCGACTTGCTGTAATAATCCATTGAGCTGTAACACGGTTACGACACTGATAATGATGCCGAGCCCAATTACAACAAACACCAATTTCATAGTGCTGTTAATATTCATGTTGTCTTTCCTCTGTCCGTAAAGAAAGCCTATTAGTGACGTTGTATTTAATACGCTTAGCGATTTTTATCGCTTATTGTTTACGCCCAAATCAATGGGGTCTTGGCAACTGAGCGAGTAACTCTTTTGCCTGTTCAAACTCAAAATTCTCTATCAGATTTATGAGTGTTTCTGTCTGCTCAGAGTCCCATAAATCACTATGTTTAACTTGCTTGATCACATCTAACGCGGTGACATCATAGTTATCGACTTTCTCCATCAGTTGACCATACAGTTCGTTCATTTCATGGTCAGTCGATTTTACTTCCCGCTGATGACTTCGTTGCCATTCAGAAAGCTGCTCTTTGAGTTGAATAACCACCTGTCTAACTTGGTGACAGATCGCTATCACGTCATCACTTTCATCCGCTGTTAACTCTTCAATTTTGCGAGCGAGGCGCGCGATAGAATCTACGCCTAGATTTGCTGAAGCACCTTTTAACGTGTGTGCCATGCGCCCTAAATTTTCCCAATCTTTGCTATCAGCAATATCAATCATGCTTTGAGTATCAATTAACTGGCTATCTAAGAATCGTTCAAAAATAGAAAAATAAGATTTGGCATTTCCACCCGTATTAAAGATCGCCTGTTCTACATCGATCCCCTCTAAGACTGGGTAATTAGGGTGAACATTTTTATGCTGAGAAACCTGTTTGCTCACCGCGACTTTTCCCTCAGAAGAAGAAAGATAAGCGGAAAGTGTTTGATAAAAATTAGATACGTTGATCGGTTTAGCAATATGCCCATTCATACCAGAGGCAATACAATGCTCAACATCGCTTTGCATCGCATTAGCCGTCATCGCAATGATTGGTAAAGATTCCCACTGAGGATTTTTTCGGATTTGTTTTGTTGCTGTAATGCCATCCATTACCGGCATTTGCATATCCATCAACACCAAATCCACCGAGTGAGTATTCAGTAGTGAAATGGCTTCTTCACCGTGATTCGCCACGATAATATTCAGGTTCGTTCCTTCAAGAATACCTTGAGCAACTTCTTGATTCACAACGTTGTCTTCGACTAACAAGACAGTTTGACGAGCGAAGTGAGGACGCTCTGTAATCATACTGGATTGATGGCGATTCAAGTGCTCAATGCCGAAAGCATCCATAATTGCATCGAGTAAATTCGATGGATTTACCGGTTTAACAATTAAGCCATCAAGCATTTTATGACTTTCTTCAATAAGAGAAAGCTCACGGCCATATGCAGTCACTAGAAATTTTTTACTATCTTGTAATAGATTCTCTTTCTCTGCTCTTTGAAGCAATTCTAGGCCATTCATTCCAGGCATCGTCCAATCCACAAACAACATATCAAAATGTTGTGAGCTCAATTCATCAAGTGCTTCATAAGCATTGCTGACAGCCTTGGCATCAAATCGCATTGCAGTTAACAAGGTAACCAAAATACTTCGAGCAGAGTCATTGTCATCCACCACCAATGCGGTGTTGCCTGCCAATGTCGGGATAGACTCAGCAATATCTCGCATCTTGGCCTCTTGTAACCCACAGCGGATAGTAAATGAGAAAGTAGAACCAATGCCTTCTGAGCTCGACACCGTAATTCCACCATCCATAAGCTCTACTAATTGTTTACTAATACTTAATCCAAGCCCTGTACCACCAAACTCTCGGGTAATACTGTTGTCTGCCTGAGAGAAAGCACTAAATAAATTCTGCATCTTGTCCGGAGCAATGCCTTTCCCCGTATCTCTTACGGCAAAACGAAGAACGACGGAGTTCTCTGTCAGCTCATCGACAGACACCGCGACGACGATTTCCCCTTTCTCAGTAAACTTGACTGCATTGCCACAAAGATTGACTAGAATTTGCCCCAATCGTAGTGGATCTCCTATTAGCCCAATAGGCACTTTAGGATCTATATCTAGCAGAAACTCAACCCCTTTCTCGTGTGCTTTAAACGAGACCACATTGGTCATGTTTTCAAAGACTTCATCAAGATTAAAATCAATGTGCTCTACAGATAACTTGCCTGCTTCTATCTTTGAGAAATCGAGTATATCGTTGATAATACCCAAGAGGTTCTTTGCGGATTCGTTGATTCGTGAGAGGTATTTTTGCTGCGTTGGGTCCAGTTCCGTGTTGAGAGCCAAGTGAGCCATACCCAATATTGCATTCATCGGCGTACGAATTTCATGGCTCATGTTTGCCAGAAAATCCCCTTTTGCCTGACTCATCGCATCAGCGGTATCTTTCGCATCACGCAGTTCATTTTCCATCTGCTTGCGTTCAGTTAAATCAAGCAAAATACCGACGATGCCAGACACCACTCCATTCACGTTATTAAATGACGCTTCGTAAACCAGCATTTCTCGCAGTTTCCCAGCCTTATCGTAAAGCGATAGTTCATAATCTCGATTGCCTTGCTGCTCACTCAACTCATTGTGAACAGTGGTAAATACTTGAGCTGTACTGTTACTAAACATCTTACTTGGTGAGCTGCCCACAATTTCATCCATGGTCATTCCAACCATGTCGCAAAACTTAGCGTTAACAGTGAGGTAAATACCGTCAGGTGATAGGCAATACATAGGGTTCGGCGTCGCGTTCAAGATCTCTTGGTTAAGCAGCGATTGCTCTAACACCTTTTGTTCCGCTTTTCTTTGTAGCTCAACGTTTTGGCTCAACTGAATACTGACCGAAAGATCGTCGAGCATCTGGGTTAACCACTTATATTGTTGCGGCGATAAAGTCTCTGTCGTGCCAAGTTCAAGTAAGGCCACAGGCTGACCATTCACGCAGAGTGGAAAATAGTAAATCTCATTGAGTTCAAGAGAGGCACCGTTGATAAGCAAGCTGTATTTGCCACTTAAGTTGCTCATATTGTATGGCTGGCGAGAAAGCAAAACGCCCATCTCAGTAGAAGAAGGATCGCGTATCACGTCATTCGTTGACTCGCTAAAACCAGCGCCAGAGATACGCTTTAGTTGACCATCCTGATAGATATAGATAGCAATCATTTGTAGGGGAAACTGACGAAGTAAAAACTGAGTGACCTCTCTGCAAAGCACTTCAGTCGATTGGCTAGTACGAAGAACAATATTGAAGTCTTTAACCAAGGTATTATGATTGAGTTGCTCCGAAATATGATGGAAAACCACATTTAAGCTATCAATAAACTTTTGCAGCTCAGCATAGGCTTTCTGCGTGATCGTGAATGCGTAATCTTGTTCTTTTACCTGCGTCACCACCGTATTAAGTAAACGGCTCAATGGGCTAATATAGAGCTGCCATAGCAAGATAAAAGAGATAGCGATAGAAGAAAGTAAAACGACAAGTATCGCTTTGTTAAACGTTTCGTAATGCCTTTCGCTCTCGGTGACCTGATCAATTCTACCTTCGATACGATCTAAAATGGCAGCATGCGCAGCGCCGATAGCACTCATAATTCTTTCTTTCTCAGAGAAGTAAGAGGAGCCATAGAGCAGTGCTTGTGCTTTTTCTAAATCGGTTTTACCAACATAGACCTCATGGCCATATTCATCTATTTGGTAGCCTTTTATCGCTAAAAAGGCCTCTCGCTCAAGCTCAACTAAAGTATCAGAAAGCTTGAGTGCATTCTTGAGTTCCAAATACTCTATAGAATCAATGCCTGAATTCTGGATTCGTTCAAGCAAGGGCACACTTGTTTGATTACCTTCCGAGTTAAAATCTAATCCTGAATTGACCACAACATCCCAGTACTGATACTCATTTCCTTGAGGAAGAGGCGCTTTCCCATTGCGAACTTGAAGAACGCGATTAAATAGGATTTCCCACTTTTCGTCACCCGTTACACTGTAAGCCCGAGCAAATTTAGTCAGATTATCCGAACTCTGCTTCAACTCTTGGGACAATTGATAAAACAGATAGAGTTGTTCTTGGTAGTGACGATTCTCTTCCCTCAATTCTGTCAGTTTATGCGTCACACTAAACATCGCGAGCGAGCAAAGCCCCATCGCGATAAACAAAACAGTAAACAAAATCCTAATCGAGGGCATATATTGCGCCTTCTTATTAATCATAAAGGTGAATTTTCAGATTGCTTGTCTATAGTTTAGTTATTAGCTGACAGTTTGCCGAAAAGTTTAGATGGAACAAAAATGCCAATAGAGAAACTAGACGATTGCACAGTGTTGCTAGTCGACGATTCTGCCGATAACCTTGCTTTTATGGCTCAGGGGTTAGCAGGGCGCTACCAAATTAAGGCAGCAAAATCTGGAGAGATGGCACTGCACATCCTCAATAAGTTTAGTGTTGACCTCATTATTCTTGATGTCGTGATGCCGGAAATGTCGGGATACGATGTTATTCGTCACGTCACAAGCAACCCAGCAACACGCCACATTCCCGTCATGTTTTTAACGGGGAAGAGCTCTCAGGAAGATGAAAAACTGGGATTTGAATTGGGAGCGGCGGATTACATACATAAACCAGTCAGTATTCCATTGTTACGCTCGAGAGTGAAAACTCACCTACAAAATAAACGCTCCAAAGATTTTCTACGCGACCAAAATGGCTACCTAGAAAAGGAGGTTCTCAAACGCTCTAGTGAGTTGGATCGAATGCAAGACGCAGTAGTGTTCGCATTGGCAAGTTTAGCGGAAACCCGTGATCCCGAGACTGGTAACCATATTTTACGCACCCAACATTACGTCAAGTTACTCGCAGAACATTTAGCCACGACACCAAAATACAGTAAACAATTGACACCAAAACTCATTGATACCTTTTTTAAGGCCGCACCACTGCATGATATTGGCAAGGTCGGTATCGAAGACTCTATTTTGCTCAAACCGGGAAAGCTCACAACAGAAGAGTTTGAGATCATGAAATCTCACGCTGAGCTAGGTCGGTTAGCGCTACAAAAAGCAGAGCAGCTTTCTGGTGCACACAATGATCTAATCGATGTCGCTAAAGACATTGCTTACGGACACCACGAAAAGTGGGATGGCTCAGGTTACCCCAATGGTTACTCCGGTGACGACATTCCCATAAGTGCACGGTTGATGGCCGTTGCGGATGTGTATGATGCGCTAATTTGTAAACGTGTCTATAAAGATCCAATGAGCCATGAAAAAGCAAAAGCGATCATCCTAGAAGGAAATGGGCATCATTTTGATCCGGAAGTAATCGAGGCTTTTCTTGCCCAAGAAGAACTCTTTATCAAAATTGCCAGTGAATTTTCTGACAACTAATTCGTCTTGACTGCTGATCGATAAGGTAGCTCTGAGGAAAAAAGGCTCCACCTTGTGATGGAGCCAGGAGCTTAAATAGTCGGGGGACTATTTGACTTAAAGGTTCTGTTAACGCCGAGTGTGGAGTAGCTCAATCGCGTTCAATATCGCATCTTTAGTACACACGTCGAGCACTTTTATATTTTTAAATCGTTCAGGCTCTTTTATTGCCACATCATGAGCCAATATCACCATCCTTGCTTTTTCGACATCGGCCTCCGATATTCGGTTGGTGATTCCATTCGCCCCTTGGGTTTCCACTTTAATTTTTATCCCCATCGAATAAGCCGCTTTTTCTAACGACTTCGCCGCAAGAAACGTATGTGCCACACCAGATGGGCAGGAAGTCACAGCGAGCACATCGGCTTCTCCCTCACCTTCAACAGAGCGATATGAACGAGAAAGTAGATCATCTTTATCATCATCAGTGACGGTTTTTTTAAGTGCGATAACGATGAATGCGGTCGTCAATGCACCAGCCAATGTGCCGACAATGTAACCAAGCTTGCCGTCCACCACTGGCAATACGATCCAACCGCCCCATGGAGCATGATTGAGGACGTGGAACATAAAGCCAATTACGTTACCAACAATACCACCAGCAACAATGGCAGGTAACACACGCGCTGGATCAGCGGCTGCAAAAGGAATCGCGCCTTCACTAATACCGATCATACCCATAATGCCCGCGGCTTTTCCTGCCTCGCGCTCATCACGTTTAAACTTCTTAGGCGATAAAAATGTCGCCAGAGCAAGGCCTAACGGAGGCGTACAAATCGCAATACCCACGCCACCCATCAACCAAGGCTGAGTGTTGACTTGAGTTTGGGCAAACAGTGTCGCCACTTTGTTAATTGGCCCGCCCATATCAAAGGCTGTCATCGCACCGAGCACTGTGCCCAGTGCCACTTTGCCTGAGCCTGCCATGCCCGTTAACCACTCATTCATAGTCGACATTGCAGTTGCAATAGGAGAACCAATCACCCACATCACTGCGCCGCAAGTGACGAAAGTACCAACGAGCGGATAGATAAATATTGAGCTTAATGAGCTCATGCTTTCTGGCAGCTTAATCTTCTTTAATAAATGGACAACAAAACCGGCAAAGAATCCAACGACAATGGCACCAAGAAAGCCAGTGCTATATTGGTTCACTGCAACCCAAGATCCGATCATCCCCGGTGCTAAGCCCGGTTTATCCGCAATCGAATAAGCAATATAGCCACCTAAAATGGCTGTAAATAGCGTCAAACCTGCAATACCCATTTGAGCGATATCCGCCAAAATGCCTGAGTCAGGAACCCCACCATGGCCCGACATCATGACCGATAAAGAGAGCAGCACACCACCAGCTACAATAAAAGGGATCATGTGGGACGTACCAAACAGCAAGTGCTCTTTAATATGGGCGAGACGCAACTTCCACGGGCTAATTGGCTCTGCATACTGGGTAGAAACATCACTCTGAAACGAATACGTATTGGATTCTGGAATATCGGTGAGCAGTACTCGAGCCTGTTCGATATCCTCTGCTTCCTTCAGCTTATTGATGAAACCATCTTCAATTAGTTTGGTAGAGAGCTGCGCCAATACTTCAATATGGTGATGGTCACCGCCATCAGGAGACGCCAACATAAAGAAGACATCCGACAATTCGCCATCTTCTGCACCATAATCAATACCACTTCTGCTGATACCGACCGCGACACCTGGTAAAGCGACCGCGTCACTTTTCGCATGCGGAATCGCAATACCGTCTTCGAACCCTGTATTGCCAATCTCTTCTCGCTTCCATAAATCAGCAAGAAACTTCTCTTTGTTGGCCAACTTCCCAGCTGAATCCAACAAATCGACTAACTCTTCGAGCGCTTCATCTTTGGTTTTTGCCTTAAGATCTAAACAGATCGTTTCCGGCCCAATTAGATTAGTTATGTCCATTGTTTCTACCTTGCAATGTTCACGCTCGAACATAGATTAACCAGCCCCACTATCCTTAGATATAGGACGAAAAAACCATTAACTGGATTATTGTAACACCCAGTACAAACTGTGACGTACGTCTTTCAAATACGAGGAGTAAATCGATGCAACCCTCTTACGCTGTGCTAATATCCGCAAAAATAACTCTACGAGAATCACCGTGAAAATTGTTGCTGTCACCGCCTGTCCAACTGGCATTGCACATACCTATATGGCAGCCGATGCACTTATTAAAGCTGCGCCAAAATATAATGTGCAAATCAAAGTCGAAACTCAGGGAGCAATGGGGATTGAAAACCCACTCTCCTCACACGATATCGCGCAAGCCGATAAGGTGTTGATCGTCTCTGATATTGACATCGACCAAGCCGCCCGTTTTGAGGGGGTTAACGCAATTCGAATTTCTATCGAAGAGGTGTTGCTCAACGTCGATAAAGTGTTTCTCGTTCACGGCCGATAACCACGCACTGTTATGAATGAATACCAACTTACTTTTCTCGTAGACGATGCCCAAGCCAGCGCTGTTGTTGCCCAGCCACTTCGTCAGTTAGCCAAAAAATTCAAATGTACCCTGCGTATCATTAACGTTACTCAGAATCGAAGTGCGGAACTCACTAAATCCATCGCCATGCTACAAGCAGGTTTGATAGAGGGCGACCTATGCCAAATAACCGCAATAGGTATTGATGCGGAGCTTGCCTGCTTTGTTCTTAAAGACGTTATTGCCGAGCACTACACCTTGATTGGCTCGCAGATTAACTATGAATTCTCAAGCCAACTTGCCCAGCGACTCCCACAATTATGCCCACCCAGTGAAACACAATGGCATTATGCTAAAGCCCATACCGAACTGACTAAATTCGAATGCTTGAAAGGCTTAGCGCAGTTAATTCATCCCAAGCACCCTGACGAACTCATCTTAGCCTTCATAAAACGTGAAGAGCGATCTTCTACCTGCGTTACTCCGGGGATTGCGCTCCCTCACGTCATGTTCGATAACATCGATCATATTTCAATCGCGGTTATTACCAGTGAAACACCGATAGATTGGGCTTCAAAAATGGGTGATGTTCATATTGCAATAGCACTGGTGATGCCGGCTAAACCGAACCGAGAGCA
>Ga0209272_10000575_pt1 | contig 28867 bp, 26 predicted proteins | sample tdDd002_FD_187125 | JGI IMG/M metagenome (GOLD analysis project Ga0209272, IMG submission 187125) | Marine sediment microbial communities from the Atlantic coast under amendment with organic carbon and nitrate - tdDd00.2 (SPAdes)... | ecosystem: Environmental > Aquatic > Marine > Coastal >... | reverse complement strand
CACGCTTGGATGCCAACAAATCTGCCTTGGTGTTGTTTGGCTTTGCTGCAGTGATTGGCTGTGCACTGCTGGAACTCGTACCTATTATCAAAGGTCTGGCGGCGTATTTGATTGCGCTACTTGCCTTTGGTGTGATTCAACTTTCCGAACTTCGTCGTCGCTTTCCAATTGATATCGTGGTGATTGTGGGTTCAGCGTTATCTATTGCGCAATTGATGATTTCATCCGGCTTGTCGGTGCGTATGGGCAATATGTTTATCGAAGCCTTTAATGGCTGGGGCGTGTTTGGCGCTTTAGTTGCAACTTACATCATGACTCTGGTGCTAACGGAACTTGTCACCAATAATGCGGCGGCGGCGCTGTCTTTCCCTATTGGCTATAGCATGGCGGTAGGCTATGGCGTTGACCCAATGCCTTTCATTATGGCGGTGCTGTTTGGTGCCAGTGCCAGTTTTATCTCTCCTTACGGATACCAAACCAACTTGTTGGTATACAGCGTAGGGAATTACAAACTGACCGATTATGTGCGAATTGGCGTGCCGATTTCCATTGTGTATTCAGTGCTAGTACTGACGCTGATTCCGGTCTTCTTTCCGTTTTAATCTGTAAATTTACAAGGATACGTTATGACTGCCGAAACTCCGGTAAAAGATGAAAACATCGTTTGGCATCAGCACTCGGTTGATAAACAGTTTCGTGCTGGATTAAAAAAGCAGAAGCCTGCGGTACTTTGGTTTACTGGGCTATCTGGTGCAGGTAAATCAACAGTAGCAGGCGCATTGGAAAATCGCTTAGCCGAACTGGGTTATCACACTTATTTGCTTGATGGCGACAATGTTCGTCATGGATTGTGTAGCGATTTAGGTTTTTCTGAGCAAGATCGCCGCGAGAACATTCGCCGTATTGGTGAGTTGGCGAAACTGATGGCTGATGCTGGTTTGATTGTTCTGTCGGCGTTTATTTCTCCTCATCGTGCTGAGCGTCAATTGGTGCGTGATCTGCTGCCTGAAGGTGAGTTTATTGAAGTGTTCGTCAATGCCTCTTTAGAAGTGTGTGAAGGTCGCGATCCGAAAGGTTTGTACAAAAAAGCACGCGCAGGTGAAATCCCGAATTTCACCGGTATTGACTCAGAATACCAAGCACCAGCAAACCCAGAAATTGATTTGCCAGCGGGCGAAAAGAGTGTCGAAGAGCTGGTGGAGTTGTGTTTAATCGACCTTAAACAACGCGGCGTAATCCGATAAAAAAGCATTTGGATCATAGGTGGCCAAAAAGTCGTTGTGCAGTCCAAAGAGCTTTTGGATCATAGGTGACCAAAAGCTCTTTTTGCTGTACTAAACAGTATGATTTACCGTAGGTTTCGCTTCGCTATGAACACTAAACTTATGATTTAAAAGCGCTAACATCTGATCGTAGTACTGACTGTTAGTTTTGTTGCCAAGTAGCTTACATAACTCATTGCCTGTTGGAGTAAAGCGGTAGTACAGCAGGCGCACACCTTTTGTGTTCACCTGTAGTGACAAGTTCTTGCCTTGATACGTGAGCATTAACGGCGTTTCAATGCCAATCTCTCCAGACTCTAATTCGGTGCTGTGCAGTAGCCCCAATTCAATCAATACTAGCAAACTCGAATAAGGAAGCTGGAAGCTCCCCATATTCAGACTGTTGGTCGTATCTCGTTTACCAAAACTGAGTATGCCACCATGCGCTTTATATCCAATAAGAAGTTTACGACTGTTATCTCCCCCAAAGCTACAGGCTAATGAAGATGCTCGTTGGAGAATTTGTGCTTCTTTAGGTGTCATGTCCTTCAGCACTTTGAGCGCTTTCATTGATGTTGAGCCAGGATTGGTTACCTCACGTTTTAATACTTGAGCCCAGAGTTTTTGCATTGAGCTGTTATGTATATCTTGTGCCATATCAAAGAAGCGATATAACCAATCTTGGTCTGGATCCCCTGCGGTCTCATCCCGACACGATGTATGAGCAAGCTTTAATATCTGTTCTAGATTCTTTTGTCTTTGCTCTTGTCGTCTTTGTTCTCGTAGTTGGGCTCGTTCTATTGCAGACTTGGCCGGTGGATCGCTTTGTAATAACGCATCTAAGCCATAAGTCTGTGCAATTGTTTGAACTCGACTTGCACTGTCTTTGATGTAGCTTGATTTTTTATCGTGTGCTTGATGAGTTGAGGAACTCGCATCGTGCTCGATGACGACGGGTTGTTTGATGGATTCTGCCATATGCTGATGCCCTACCAAGAACTTGCGTTTTATGCCTTTGTCAATTTACACCGATAAATGTTGTGCGACCAGAGAGGCATGTCCGGTATTTACAGAATAAAGGCTATTCAAAATGATAATGACTTGTTAAAATTGTTATCGTTATTTTGGAGGGGTGATGAAATATTCAGATGCAAGTAAACTGAAAAAACACCTGTCGATAGTGCTACTTTTGGTTTTGTATGTTGGCGTTTTAGCGTATCTATCTCGCTACATAGTGTAACTTGCAGACATAAAAAAGGCGCCGAATCGACGCCTTGGTGTATCTATTCAATTAATCAATTAAGTAAACAAGCTACATGTCATCGTAGGCTTCGATCGCTGTGCCTTCAATGACATAACCGGTTTCTGCCAATTCGTGGCTGATGGTCTCGGTTTTTAAGGTCCCCACCACATAAATGACATCCCATAGCTCCTGTACTGGAGCGCCTTTCGGGAATTTTACATAAATGATCTGGTTTGGCGGTGGCGGCGGAACGTGGATACAAGCGCCAAAGTACGGTACCAGTAGGAATTCTGTCACTGTATTCGCATCGCCTTCTAAAGGGATCACGAAGCCAGGAATCTTCACCTCACTACCGTTCAGTTCCGAACGAACATTGCCAATCTTTGACTGTTGAGCCGCACCACCACTGTGATCGGAGGCTGGCATACCCACACTATCAAACATTTTCCGTTCAGCTTCTGGTACAAGATCTATCCAATCAAGTGTCAGAGCTTCATCACTGGCCATGACTGGCGCAGTAAACGAAATCACTAGCAAGCAGCTAGCGAGTATTTTTTTCCACATTTTTACTAGATCCTTATTGTCATCCCATCACTGAGCGATTGTCGGTAAGCGCGGAATGCAGGGATAAAGCCAATCACAATACCGGCACATTGCACCAAGCCAAGTAGCATCCACTCATAAGGAGAGAGCGCCGTTAATGTAAGATGTATACCATAGCTTTGTTGTATTATCGGTTGCAATAGGGCAAGTATGGAATACAAACCAGCTACACCAGTAATGATGCCTGCAAAAGTCAGCAAACTTGCTTCGCTGATCAGTAGTGAAAAGACATGTCTTGGCCGTGCGCCCATAGCACGTAGTATTGCCATTTCACGGCGGCGCTCTTGTAAGCTTGTCAGTAGGCTACTCAGCATCCCAAGCAAGCCCGCGACGACCACAAAGCCAGAGACCGCCATCAGCGCTTGCTCTGCAACCGACATCATGCCCCATAATTCATGCAAAGCGACACCTGGCATGATGGCGCTAAGTGGCTCTTTTGGATAAGTATTGATTTGTCTTTGTAGAGCAAAAGTTTGAATGCGTGACTTCAAGCCGACCAACATGGCAGTGATCTGCTTAGGTTGGAAGTCTCTGCTTTTGAGGTCTTCTGCTTTTGGTGTTGGTCCTAAGCGTGCTCCACTTTCCCAACCAACGTGAATTGCTTCAATCGCTTCGAGCGATACATGTACGGTTTTATCAACGGGCGTACCTGTAGGCTCCAGAATACCGACGACTTTAAATGGCAAATTATCGTGACGACTAAAACCAACATCACTGATGCCATGGGCAATGATGATTTCGCTGCCGATGTTATAGCCGAGCTGCTTCGCAACGTCAGAACCGAGAACTGTTTCAAATAAGCCATTGAATTCTTTGCCTTCAGAGAAGGTTAGTGGTTGCTTACTTCCGTACTTGTAATGCTCGAAATAACTGTGGTTGGTCCCCATGACTCGGAAGCCTTTGTGCGAATCACCCAACGAGATTGGAATTGCCCAGTCTACAGCGCGGTGGTGAGCAAACTCTTGGTAACTCTTCCAGTCAATATTGTTGGTGGCATTGCCGATTCTGAATACTGAGTACAGCAGCAGATTCACTTGCCCCGAGCGACCTCCGACAATTAAGTCTGTGCCAGAAATGGTGTTAGCGAAGCTGTCTTTTGCTTGGGTTCGAATACGTTCAACTCCCAACAAAAGGACAACCGAAATTGCGACGGTCATGATGGTGAGAATGGCCGTCGCTTTGCGGTTCATCAGGCTTTTCCAAGCGAGCTTTACAACGGCACTCATGATTCGCCTCCTAGGGCCTTCGCTTGATTGATATCAGGCAGATTAAGTGTTCTGTCGAACAAAGATTCTAGTGTTGGGTCATGGCTGACAAAAACCAGCGTGGCATTGGCAAGGTTGGCTTGCTCCATTAGTAGTTCAATAAATGCTTTGCGGTTGTCATGGTCCAGTGCGGATGTTGGCTCATCGGCAATCACCAGTTCAGGTTGACCGATCAAAGCACGCGCTGCAGCGACACGTTGCTGTTGGCCAATACTCAGCTCCGAAACGGGTTTGTCATGCAGTTCTTTTGGTAAACGTAAACGCTCTAGTAGTGTTGTTGCTTGTTCTACCAGTGATGCTATTGAAGCATTGAGAGCAACACGGTCGCGGCGAACTTTACTGAACTGACATGGAATTAGGACGTTCTCTATCACATTTAGATAAGGCAACAAATTGAATTGTTGGAAGATATAGCCAATGTGATCGGCACGAAATTTGTCTCTTTGACTTGCCCTTAGGCGAGCAATATCAGTATTTAATACCGACAGTGAACCGGATGTGAGTGTATTGATGCCTGTTAACAGAGCAAGCAGAGTTGATTTACCACAGCCGCTCGGGCCCTTGATAAATACATGCTCGCCTTGAGCAATGTGTAACTGTGGGATATGGATGGTTGCGTTTTCTGAGCCGGGCCAGACAAACTGGGCATTATGCAGCTCAACAACGTTTGACGTGGTTTCAATCATAATAAATCACCAAAGCAATGGCGTGTAAGTGATTACTTACACGCCATATAAGTTATTTAATTGCGATCTTAGTGTTGTCTTTGCTTAGGTTGGTCGCAGACTGAGTTGTGTCAGTGAACAAGTTTACGCTGATTGATTCTGTTGCCGGGAACAGTTTGAACCAAGTGGTATCAATGCTGTTTAGGCCAGCAACTGAATCACAGTGGTAGCGATATTCAGCCGTAAACTCACCGTGGCCGCCGTGTTCATGATCGTGTCCCTCGTGCTCGTCGTGATGCTCATGGCCTTCATGATCGTGATGGTCATCATGCTCATGCTCGCTATGCTTTTCATGATCATGTTTGTCGTGTTCATGCCCATCGTGGTCATGTTTATCATGATCGTGGCCTTCATGGTCGTGGTGATCATGACCTTCATGAGAGTCTTGGCTAAGCGTGTGAGATACGTGAACATCTTCAATCACACATTTCGCTTGTTTGTTGATAGCAAATAGCTTGCCTGTATCTTTTAGCGCAGCAATCGCTTGTTTAAGTGCTTGCTCTTGCTCTGCATTTTCTGGTGCGTGCTCAAAGCCAACAACGTCTGCACCTGGAGAAGTGATTTCAATCAGTAGGTCTTTACCATCTTGAGCAATATTGAATTCTACGTGACCGTGCACATGCGCTTCGTGTTGACGGTATTCCTCTGCGTTTGCAGTTGCTGTTAGTGATAGTCCGATAACAAGAGCTAGAGCGTGTTTAGAAGGCATTATCTTTTCCTAATTTGCGTAATGTATTGTTTGGTTGCTTTTTAAATCATAGGGTTAGCAACCCGTTTAATTTCTAGTATGGGGGCTTCTTAAGTTTAGGCAAATATAGGCGGTGCACGCGCAGTGTAGCGTACATCACTGACGTTAAACTGTGTTTCGATACAGTCAGAATACGTCGAACGCTGGTAAGTTGGGGGGAGAAGTTCTGGTTGAGCCTTAGCCAAGCCATGATGTGAGCCAGCAAACATCTGGCAATGATGATGGCTATGGTGCTCTGGAATGAGATCAAGTTGATGTGCGATGGTGGCAAAGTTCCATGCAAGCAGTAACGCAACACTGAGTAATACAACAGTGCGACGCCAATGATGTGTGGTTACTTGCCAGCGAGGAGACATCTTAAAACCTGAAACGATACCTGGTGTTATAATATAACACCCATTTTCGCTAAAAGTTCACTCTTTTGTTGCGACTAGAGAAATTATCTTATGTGAAATAATAGCTTACGTTCATGGAGGGGAGGTGCTCCTTGCTTATTGTCTGCAAGGAGCTGAGGTGCATTAGATGTTTTCTTGGATCAAAGCAAGTACTTGGTTGATTTCATCAGAGGTTAGAGCGCCTTCTTTGACGAACAAGATCTTACCTTGCTTGTCTTGCACTACGATTGCAGAACTCTCTTCTTGTAAAGCCCAAGTGTTTGCCACCACGCCATTTTCATCAAGTACCATTGATGACCAAGGGAATTCTTGTTTGCTGTCTTGTGCTGATGATTTTACAAATGATCCGGTACCCCAAACCGCATCATCTTGGTTGATGATGGTTGTCGTTTGGTAAGCATCTTCTGGGAATTTCGCTTCAGTTAGCGCGGTCATTAGCGGCGCGTTCATTGCTTTTGAACTGCTGCGTCCTGCGATTGCATGAATGACACGGACTTTACCTAGCATTTGTTGTGTTGCCCAAGGTTGGTAGGCTACCCCTTCACCTTGCATTACAATCTCTCCGTAAGCATCAACTTTAACGGTAGGGACGCTTTCCCCCATTGAGAGGTTGTGAGCAAGTGCTAAGCTTGGCGCAAGAGCAAAAAAAATCGGGAGGAGAGTCTTAGTTTTCATATTGTTATGTTCCGTATGGGTTGCGAGACTTTCCAAGTATATACTTACAGTGAATAAAAATGTAGAACCATTTATAACAATTATTTAACGTACGATGTGCAAAATAGTTGCGATAGTGAGGATTTTTGTTAGAATGAACTCAGTCGCAAATTGCGCATAAAGATTGCCAGAAAAGAGCAATTGGGGTTTTCTCAAAAGGATGTTGAGGTGAGTTATGCTACGTGAGTTTGCTGTGTACCGTCCACGTCAGGTGGCGCGTTTCGTTAAGACTTTGTTTAAAGGTCAGTTCTCAATAGTCGGTGTGGGCGAGTTTCGTTTTGATAATGGAAAAGTGTTACTGCCAGACGTCAAAAATCCGCAACATCTTTCAATTTTTAGAGAAGTAAACCAAGCGATTCTCTCTCTCCCAATTTAAAATCAAGAATTGTAAAAGAGCGACTTTAGTCGCTCTTTTTTGTTGTCGCTACTCTTCGAGACTCGGTGGGAAACAGACTCCTGTGCCACCTAAGCCGCAGTAACCGTTTGGGTTTTTCGCTAGGTATTGCTGGTGGTAGGTTTCTGCAAAGTAGTATGGTCCAGCTGGCTGAATTTCGGTCGTAATGGTCGAGCGCTGCTCTTCTTGTAGTGCTTGTTGATACTGAGCTTTTGATTTTTCAGCTGCATTCTGTTGTTCTTGCGAGTAAGTATAAATGGCAGAGCGGTACTGAGTTCCTAAGTCGTTACCCTGACGCATTCCTTGAGTCGGGTCGTGTTTTTCCCAGAATACCGCCAGCAATTGCTCTAAAGAAATCGCGCGTTCATCAAATACCACGCGTACTACTTCGGTATGGCCAGTTTTGCCGGTGCACACTTCTTCGTAAGTTGGGTTTGGCGTATAACCGCCGGCGTAACCGACCGATGTTGAGAGTACGCCATCGAGTTGCCAAAAAAGACGTTCAGCTCCCCAAAAACATCCCAGGCCGAGTAATAGCTGTTGCTGGTTGGTTTTTGGCTGCGCCGTTAAGCTCGATTGATTTACAAAATGCGTGTCCTCGATCTGCATTGGTGCCTCTCGGCCCGGAAGGGCATCTTCTATACTGATCATTGTCTGTTTGTTGAGCATGGTATTTGTCCTTTAATACGAGTCTTAATTTTGCGAAAAATGCAATTCAGCCTGAATATGATGTTGTGATGACATAGACCGTGTTAAACCTATTAATATTACAGACTTAGCCTTTGTTTAGCGTTATTATTGTTTACGTTTATTTAACCTCGTCCAGCTAAAAAGCATGATAAGAAAAGCTACTCCGATCATTGTCAGCCTACTTGCCTTTTCTCATAGCGCTTACGCCGATGTATCCCTTACGATAAAGGGGATTGATGGCGCGCTAGAAGATAATGTGAACGCTTATTTGTCTTCTATTCCTGAAGATGATTACTCTACGTCTTTGCGTTTTCAGGCGCGATTAGAACAAAGTATCACCGAAGCACTCAATGCGCTCGGCTATTATCATGCGAAAATTTCATACACTATTACGAAAGATAATGATGAGTTGATCGTTAACGTCCAACCGGGTGAACCTGTCAGAATCAAAGTCATGGACGTGGTGATATCAGGTGAAGCGAATCAAGATGAAGAGTTTACTAAGCTGCTCAATAAGTCACCGCTCAAAGTGGGCCGTATCCTAAACCAAGGAGAGTATGATTCTCTGAAATCAAGCATTCGTAATTTGGCGCTGCAACGTGGTTATTTTAATGGTGATTTTGAGCTTAGTAAGCTTGAAGTTATTCCAGAGCTTAATGAGGCGAATGTACGCTTACATTACAACAGTGGTATCCGCTACTACTTTGGTTCAGTGGAAATTACTGGTAGCCAAATCTGGGAAGAGCGTGTGGCGTCACTTCGCCCGTTTAAGGAGGGGGAACCCTATTTAGTTTCAGAAGTCGGTCAATACAATCAAAACTTGTCCAATACTGATTGGTTCTCATCTGTGTTTGTTGAACCAGATTTAACTAAGCTTGACGATGGACGAGATTTACCGATTAAAGTGTCCCTCGCTCCTGCTGCGAAAAACCAAATTGAAACGGGTATTGGTTATTCAACCGATACTGGTGTCCGCGGGACATTAAAGTGGAAAAAACCGTGGGTGAGTGCACGAGGCCATAGTTTCGACACTGCACTTTCCCTGTCTAAGCCAGAGCAAACTGTCACCGCAGGTTATAAAATCCCACTTGATGATGTATTGCACGAGTACTACCAACTTCAGTTCGGTTTAAAGCGTCTTGATAACCGTGATACGGAGAGTTTGGAATCAAACCTGGCAGTAGAGCGCCATTGGATTACCGATGGTGGTTGGCATAAGACTCTGTACGTACGTCACCTGTATGAAAACTACTCTCAAGGCTTGCAAGAAGACGGTGTACAGTTTGTCCTTCCTGGTGCGTCTTTTTCAAGAACCCGAACTCGGGGCGGAAATATGCCAATGTGGGGAGATAAACAAAGCGTGACTATCGAGTACGGTGATCCCGCGGTGTTGTCTAACACTCGAGTGTTGCGACTACTAGGGCGTACATCGTGGATTCGCGGTATTGGAGAAAATCATCGTGGTTTGTTACGCCTAGAGGGCGGGGCAAATATTACCGATGAACTTGAAAAACTGTCGCCATCGCTGCGTTTCTTCGCTGGTGGTGATAACAATATTCGTGGTTATGGCTATGAGTCGATTTCACCAGTTGATGAGAGTGGCGCTTTGACGGGTGCTAAGTACATTGCGACCAGCACGTTGGAATATCAATATCGTGTCTATGGCAATTGGTGGTTAGCTGCGTTTTACGATTACGGTGATGCATTCAATAAAACCCCTGATTGGAAAGCAGGTGCCGGTGTTGGTATCCGTTGGGCTTCTCCTGTTGGTCCCGTGAGTTTTGACTTCGCATGGGGCCTAGATGCCGTGCCTAAGAATGATTTCCGCATCCACTTCTCTTTAGGGCCTGAATTATGATGAAAACAACCCTTAAGTGGACGAAATGGTTTTCGCTTGGTCTGCTTGGTTTTGTGTTGCTGATTTCGCTCTTGATAGCGACAGTATTATTTACTCACCCAGGTTTGAAGTTAGCACTTTGGGGAGCAGAAAAGGCTTTGCCTCAACTTAAAGTGGAAGAGGTACAAGGTTCGCTGTTTCCACGTTTTGCTTTGCATAATGTCAGTTTTGTTGATGAGTCTCTTTATGTTGATGCCAAGGTGGATAGCTTAACGCTAGCGATTAATTTCCGTTGCTTCTTCGATCCTAAAGTGTGTGTGGATGAGTTGTCACTGCAAGGTGTTAACGTCCAGATGCCAGAGCTGCCGCCTTCAAACGAAGAGCAAGAAGAAGAAACACCACCGCTTCGTTCAATCAGTACTCCCGTTCCTATTTTTGTTAACAACGTTAGCTTTAACGACATCAACCTGAACATCTTGGGTAACAAGATTGATTGGCAAGATTTCTCGACTGCATTGTCGATGCAAGGTGACCGATTGGTCATTGCTCCAACTGCATTGAAAGCTATCAATGTGGCACTTGCACCAAGTGAAGGTGCTACAGAAGAAAAACCTGCGCAACCAAAAGATACGGAGCCAAAGACTAAGCAAGTAGAGAAGCAAGCTAAAGCGACGCCAGATCCTACGGAAGATCAACAAAAAGACGCGAAAACCCAAGCTACAGCAGAAGCTAAACCTGAAGGGATTGTACTGCCTGAGGTATGGATTCCGCTTACCATTGAAGCAAAGCGTCTGGATATTCATGATTTTAAATTAGCTGGCGACACTCCAGTTGTCGTTCACCATCTAGGGCTAGAAGCAACAGCAGGTGGTGACAAAGTCGATGTCAAAACGCTAGAACTTGATATGCCAGAAGTGGAAGGCCAATTAAGTACTCAAGTAACATTATCAGCCGATTATCCAATTCAAGCGCAGATTGACGCTCTGGTTAAACAAACGGATGTAAAAGGTCAGAAACTATCGCTGTCTGCATCTGGTTCGGTTGGCGATTTATCATTGCAGGCGACGTTATCTGACTTGGTGAAAGCCAAGATTGAAGGCCAAGTTCAACCGCTCAAACCTGAGTTGCCATTTGATATCAAGCTGAAAGATGTTGCCGCGCAATGGCCATTAAGTGGTAAGAGTGATTACCAAGTTTCTGTTCCTAGCCTCGCAGCCAAAGGCTCACTAAAGGGCTATACCGTTGCGCTAGAAACTAAGGCTTCGGGTAAAGATATTCCTGCTGTGGACGTGGTGTTAGACGGTAAAGGCACCCTAGAACAGATCGATTTGGACAGTCTCATTGTCAAAACGTTAGGCGGTGAATTAGCTGGTAAGGTGATGGCTAACTGGTCAGCACCAATTAACTGGAAAGCAGATCTGAATTTGAAGAACATTCAGCCTGGTTTGCAATGGAAAGAAGCGGAAGGTGACATCAGTGGTAGCTTATCAACTTCTGGCTCTCTAACTGAGCAAGGTGGCTGGCAAGTCAACCTACCTAAGCTAGACATCGACGGTATTTTGCGTGGCTACCCACTGAATATTGAAGGCCAACTAGAGGCATCAGATAAGACAGGAAAGGGCGAAGACATTCGGCTTAATACGCAAGGCTTGGCTTTATCTCATGGTCCAAACTCTTTGCGCGCAAAAGGTAAGATCGACAAACAGATCTTGATGGATGTTGAGGTTAACTTCCCCGATTTCGCAAAAAGTGTTCCTGATCTTGGTGGTAAGATGAATGGTACAGTTGCACTGCGTGGCAGTTTAAAGCAGCCAGACATTAGCTTAGATCTCGCGCTAAACCAAGTGAATTGGCAACAGCAGGCAAAGGTAGAAACCATCACTCTAAAAGGGGATGTGACGCCTCTGCCTGCACCAAAAGCCGATGTTAGTCTGGTTGCGAAGAGCATTACCTACGATGACATTAACATCGATAGTGCTGATTTGGAGTTAAGTGGTGATGAGAAATTGCACCAACTGACGCTAGACGTGGTTTCAGACATCGTTTCAAGTAGTTTAGAAATCGAAGGCTCCTTCAAGCAGAAACCAGAAATGATCTGGGATGGTGCATTACGCCGACTCACGCTAAGTACGCCACAAGGCCCTTGGGCACTACAGAAATCGACGGCCGTTAAAGTCAATATTGATAAGCAGATTGCGGATGTACAAGCACACTGTTGGCTACAGTCAAAATCAAGTGTGTGTTTGAGTGAAGATATCAGTGTCGGTAAGAGCGGCGAAGCGAAGTTAGCCATCACTAACTTTGATTTCGACCAAATCAAACAGTTCTTACCAGCCGAAACCAAACTGCAAGGTTCAGTGAACGCCAACGCTTTTGCAAAATGGTCTCCAGACATGAAGCCGGAAGTCACGGTGAATGTGGATATGCCGCAAGGTCAGGTAGAACAAACACTAGAACAGCCAATTAAGGTTGGTTGGGACAGTGTCAGCCTTAAAGCTAAGTTAGCCCAAGACAAACTGGATGCCGAGTGGTTATTTGACGTTACAGATAACGGCGATTTATCTGGGAAGGTGTCGTTAAATGATGTCTCGTCAGAGCGGCCAACTATCGATGGTAAGGTATCACTATCAACGTTCCATTTAGACTTCTTGGCACCACTGATCGGTGAGTACAGCCTATTTAAAGCGAACATGAACACCGACCTGGCTCTGTCTGGTGATGTGATGCATCCGAAAGTGGATGGTAAGTTCCTGATTGACCAAATGAAGCTGCAAGGTGAAGTCACGCCAATCGATATTAACTCTGGGCAAGTTGCGATTAATTTCAAAGGTCATCAAGCGGATTTAGATGCGGGTATTATTACACCTGATGGCAAGCTTGAAATTAATGGTGATGCAGATTGGAGCGACTTAGAAAACTGGCACACCAAAGCCCGAGTATTTGCCAAAGAGTTGAAAGTTGATATGCCACCTATGGTGCGAATTAAAGTTGAGCCAGATATGACCATTGATGTCACGCCAACTTTAGCCAAAGTAGAGGGGAATGTTAACTTACCTTGGGGGCGCATTTTGATTGATGAGCTGCCACCAAGTGCGGTCAGTGTGTCGAGCGACACGGTTATCTTGAACAAAGACATGCAGCCAGTTGATGAAACCCCGGCATTACCATTTAATGTTGAAACTGATATTAATATTAAAATTGGTGACGAGTTTCAGCTGTCAGCCTTTGGTCTAAAAGGTGAGCTGCAAGGTAACTTGAACGTGACGCAAAAAGATAAAGGTCCGTTTATTGTCGGTGAAGTAAACATCATTGATGGTTCTTACCGTTCATTCGGCCAAGATTTGGTGATTGAAGAAGGCAAGATCATGATGAATGGTCCTGCAGATCAGCCTTATGTTTCTATTAAGGCAATTCGTAACCCAGATAATACTCAAGATGATGTCACTGCAGGTGTTCGAGTGACGGGACCCGCGAGTGATCCTTCGGTAGAAATCTTCTCTGATCCTGCGATGCCACAAGCAAATGCATTATCTTACTTATTACGTGGTCAAGATATTGATGCGGAATCTGGCGGTAATGCGATGACTACTACGTTAATCGGTCTAAGCTTAGCAAAAAGCGGCAAAGTTGTTGGTGAGATTGGCGAAGCATTCGGTGTGCAAGACTTGCAGTTGGACACGGCAGGTTCAGGTGATGACTCTCAAGTAACGGTCAGTGGCTATATTTTACCAGGCCTTCAAGTGAAATATGGCGTTGGTATTTTCAATTCGTTAGGTGAGTTCACCGTTCGCTACCGTTTAATGAAGGATTTGTACATCGAGGCGGTGTCTGGATTAGATAGTGCTGTCGATATTCTTTACCAATTCGAGTTTGATTAGGTGCATTCGATAACAAGGAGCAGTTATGCAGCATCTCGTATTTGTCTATGGCACTCTTCGTCAAGGAGAGTCAAACCATCACTACCTGAAGTCAGCACAGTTTTTGGGGCATCATGAGACTGATGCCCAGTTTGCGCTGTTCGATCTAGGGCCTTATCCGGCATTGTCTCGCGGTGAAAAGAGGGTGTTTGGAGAGGTCTACCTTATTGATAAACAAACGTTAGAAGCTTTAGACCTGCTTGAAGATGTGCCAGTGGAGTACCGACGAGAGAGCATTGCAACACCGTTTGGCCAAGCTTGGATCTATCTTTATCAAGATACAGAACAACTTTCCGAAGAGATTGCTTCAGGAGATTGGTGCCAGCGAGTGTGAACTATACTTGAATCAGCAACGTATGCATTGACGATATATACAACAAAGACTTGGGAGGTCTGCGATGAAATATCTATCCCCAATCATACTACTGCTGCTTGTTGGTTGTTCTAATAGCACACCGCCAAGCGGTACTGACAGCATGCAATGGAATCAATACGGTATGCAGCGCGCGGAAGCGGGTGATACTAAGCTGTCTATGCAAGAGCTTAACAAAGATGATGAGCTTTACATGGCGTATAGCAACGGCTATGAAACAGGTCGTGCTAACTATTGTGCTCAAGACGCTTTCTCATTAGGTGAAAGCAGGCGTTATTACCGAGGTATTTGCGATGAGATTGACGATAGGTTTCGTCGAGAATATGAGTTGGGCAGAACCCTCAAGGGTAGTAAACGTTACTGATGTAATCGCCCCTAATACAGCTTAAAACAAAGAGCCGCAGTTAATAAGTCGGCTCTTTGTCTCTTTATTAGAGGCTATTTTTGGCCTTGAGCGCGTTCATAAGATTCTAAAATCTCAGCTTTCGCAGCTTCTACATCAGCCCAACCGTCGACTTTCACCCACTTACCTACCTCAAGCTCTTTGTAGCGTTCAAAGAACTGCGTGATTTGGGCTTTGAGTAGCTCTGGAATATCGTCAACATCTTGAATGCCTTCGTACTCTTTTGAGATTTTAGAGTGCGGGACAGCGAAGACTTTCGCATCTTCACCCGATTCATCTGTCATTTTCAGTACACCGACTGGACGGCAGCGAATCACAGAACCTGGCATTAATGGGTAAGGGGTCGGAACCAGTACGTCCACTGGGTCGCCATCTAGAGAAAGAGTATCGTTCACGTAGCCATAGTTACATGGGTAGAACATTGGCGCAGACATGAAACGGTCGACAAATACAGCACCAGTGTCTTTATCTACTTCGTATTTGATTGGATCCGCGTTAGCAGGGATTTCGATAACGACATAGATATCGTCAGGCAGTGATTTACCTGCTGGTACGTTGTTTAAGCTCATTTGAATATTCCTTTTCATTGAGGATTAAGCGTTTAGAGGCTTAATCTGGCTAACATTTACGCAGTTCACTTTAACGACAAAAACGCGGCAGGTAAACACCCGCCGCGTTGGACAAAGGTCTGAAATTAGTCTTCTTCGCGATTCAGTTCGAGAAACTCTTCGACTTTGTTGACCATATTCTTTGACCCTACAAAGAAAGGCACGCGCTGGTGCAGTTCGGTCGGTTTCAAATCCATAATGCGGTTTACACCGTCAGACGCCAAACCGCCAGCTTGCTCAATTAAGAATGCCATTGGGTTGCACTCGTATAACAAGCGCAGCTTGCCTTGAGGATGGCTTTGCGTGCTTGGGTACAAGTAAATGCCGCCTTTCAGCAGGTTACGATGGAAGTCTGCAACCAATGAGCCTATGTAGCGAGAAGTGTATGGGCGACCATCTTCAGGCACGTTCTCCTGGCAGTACTTGATGTACTTCTTCACGCCCTGCGGGAAGCGGATGTAGTTACCTTCGTTGATCGAGTAGATCTTGCCGTCTTCTGGGATCATCATGTTTTCATGAGATAGACAGAAGCTGCCAATCGATGGGTCGTAAGTGAAGCCGTTTACGCCATTACCCGTGGTGTAAACCAACATGGTGGATGAGCCGTAAATCACGTAGCCCGCCGCCACTTGTTTGTGACCAGGCTGTAGGAAGTCTTCTTCTGTTGGCGGGGTACCAATAGGAGAGACTCGACGGTAAATAGAGAAAATCGTACCGACTGATACGTTCACATCGATGTTTGACGAGCCATCGAGTGGGTCCATTAGTACAACGTACTTTGCGTTTTGGTTGAGTTCTTTGTTGAACGCAACCGCTTCATCTTCTTCTTCACTGGCAACGCCACACACTTGGTCGCGTGCTTCGAGCGCTGCTTTGAACTTGTCGTTCGCGTATACATCAAGTTTTTGCTGATCTTCGCCTTGTACGTTCTCTGTACCTACAGCGCCAGTAATATCACCAAGACCTGCCGCATTGATTTCGCGGTTTACGATTTTTGCAGCTAAGCGAATAGAAGCTAATAGAGATGAAAGATCACCGCTAGCGTGGGGGAAATCCGCTTGTTTCTCAACAATGAATTCGCCTAGGGTGCGCAGTCCTGACATGGTTTATCCTTACATTTTTCATTTCGTTGGGGGTGTCACGCAATGGGGTCATCTCTTTATGGATGTTAAACGATTGCGTTAGATGTAAGTTTATGACGTAGATCTTATTAATGGTAATGAAGTAACCGACTGAGATCGCAAATTATTTGTCTTATTGCATAAGAAGCGAATCTCTTGGTTAATGCTTGGTCAGTCAGCCCTAAGCCCTGTCAGATTTGTGAAAGAGACTTCAAGAACACAGCGAAAGGCTCTCGCTTTTCTGGTGGTTATCACGATAATGAAAGGATTAAAGAACGCATTACAAGGTTAAGTTTATGCACATTCATATCTTGGGTATCTGCGGCACGTTTATGGGCGGTGCCGCAATTTTAGCGCGTCAGTTAGGTCATAAAGTGACGGGTTCGGATGCCAACGTTTATCCACCAATGAGTACCCTGTTGGAGTCTCAAGGTATTGAAATTATTGAAGGATTTGACCCTTCTCAGCTTGACCCACAACCTGACCTCGTGGTGATTGGTAACGCGATGAGCCGTGGTAACCCATGTGTTGAGCATGTGCTGAATACCAATATGCGTTACACCTCTGGCCCACAGTGGTTACAAGAGTTTCTATTACACGATCGCTGGGTTCTGGCGGTATCGGGTACCCATGGTAAAACCACCACTTCAAGTATGTTGGCTTGGATCCTAGAAGATTGTGGCTACCAACCGGGATTCCTTGTTGGTGGTGTGCTGGGTAACTTCGGTGTATCCGCTCGTTTGGGTGAGAGCATGTTCTTCGTCGTCGAAGCGGATGAATACGACAGTGCTTTTTTCGATAAACGATCTAAGTTTGTTCACTACCACCCACGCACGCTGATCATGAATAACCTTGAATTCGATCATGCGGACATCTTCGATGATCTAGAAGCGATCAAGCGTCAATTCCACCACTTGGTGCGCACTGTTCCAGGCAACGGTTTGATCCTTGCACCAAAGCAAGATCAGTCGCTACAAGACGTGATCGAGCGTGGTTGTTGGACAGAAAAGCAGTTCTCAGGGGTCGATGGTGATTGGCAAGCACACAAACTGGTTGTTGATGGCTCAAAATTTGAAGTGTCACTGCAAGGTGAGAAAGTGGGCATTGTGGATTGGGACCTTGTTGGTGATCACAACGTGGATAACGCTTTGATGGCTATCGCTGCTGCGCGTCATGTTGGTGTTGCACCAGAACTGGCTTGTCAGGCTCTTGGTCGCTTTATTAATACCAAACGTCGCTTGGAGCTAAAAGGCGAAGAGCAAGGCGTGACGGTTTATGATGATTTTGCTCATCATCCAACGGCGATTGAACTGACATTGGGCGGTTTACGTAACAAGGTTGGTGAAAAACGTATCCTTGCCGTTTTAGAACCTCGTTCTGCGACCATGAAACGTGGAGTGCACAAGAATACTTTAGCGGCTTCTCTACACAGTGCCGATGAAGTGTTCCTCTTCCAACCAGATAGCATTGATTGGTCGGTACAAGAGATTGCAGACCAGTGTAAACAGCCTGCGTTTGTTGAGGCAGAGATGGAAACTTTTGTCGCAAAAATCGTCGAACGAGCGCAACCGGGCGACCAAATTCTCGTGATGAGTAATGGTGGCTTTGGTGGTATCCACGGCAAGCTTCTAGAACAACTGAAACAAAAAGCTTAATGACATTTATGCAGCAAAAAGTAACCCCTAAAAAAGCCATCACATTAGCACTAACGGGTGCCTCTGGTGCCCCATATGGACTTCGTCTTCTTGAATGTTTAGTGGCAGCGGATTACCACGTCTACGTGTTGATCTCTTCGGCTGCCCGCGTGGTAATGGCGACCGAACATGACCTGAAACTACCAAGCGGCCCTGAAGCGGCGCAAAAGGCGCTGGTTGAACACCTTAATTGCAATCCAGATAACATCACCGTTTGTGGCAAAGATGATTGGTTCTCGCCTGTGGCTTCGGGCTCTGCGGCACCTAAGCAAATGGTGGTGTGTCCATGTTCTGCAGGGAGTGTCGCGGCTATTGCACACGGCATGTCGGATAACTTGATTGAGCGTGCTGCTGATGTGGTAATGAAAGAGCGCGGACAGTTACTGCTTGTGGTGCGTGAAACACCATTCTCGACGTTGCATCTTGAAAATATGCACAAGCTTTCGCAAATGGGTGTCACCATTATGCCTGCAGCGCCGGGCTTCTATCATCAACCTAAAACTATCGAAGACTTGGTTGATTTCATGGTGGCGAGAATTCTGGATCACCTCGGCATTGAGCAAGGTTTAGTGCCACGTTGGGGTTATGACCAACGTTGATTGTGTAATCAATAAAAGACCTTTACAATCCATCCAACTCATCGGGGAGCAAACCCATTTGGCATTGATCTTATCAATACTATTGGGCGCTGAGACCTAATCGCTTAACGTTGTTGAGCAAACAGGGACCCGTATTACCTGAACCAGATAATGCTGGCGTAGGAATTGAGTCTGGATATTGGAAGTCCTAAATACCGTCTCAACCCTGTGCCGCTCAACTCATTTTTACTAATGCAAATGGAGAGCGAGCAGTGAAAACCACTCTTAGTCTGATTGCCCTTGCAGCCATCACTTCTACTTCAGCGTTTGCCGCTGAAAACACTCTAACTGTCTACACGTACGACTCTTTCGCTGCCGATTGGGGACCTGGTCCTAAAGTCGAAAAAGCTTTCGAAGCCAAATGCGGGTGCGATGTTAGCTTCGTTGCGCTGGACGACGGTGTTTCTATTCTTAACCGCCTTCGTTTAGAGGGAAACAATAGTAAAGCGGATATCGTGTTAGGTTTGGATAACAACCTGATGGCGGAAGCGAAAAAGACCGGGCTACTGGCTGAACATAATGTCGATACATCGAAAACGACTTTGCCTAGTGGTTGGAAAGACAAGACCTTCGTACCGTACGATTACGGCTACTTTGCGTTTGTATACAACAAGGAGAAGTTGGCGAATCCTCCAAAAAGCATGAAAGAGCTGGTGGAAGAGCGTGATGATCTGAAAGTGATTTACCAAGACCCTCGTACTTCAACGCCGGGTCAAGGCTTGATGTTGTGGATGAAGTCCATCTACGGCGATGATGCGACTCAAGCGTGGAAGCAACTGGCAACGAAAACAGTTACAGTTACTAAAGGCTGGTCAGAAGCTTACTCGATGTTCTTGAACGGTGAGTCAGATTTAGTGCTGTCTTACACGACCTCTCCCGCGTACCATTTGATTGCAGAAGATGACGCGAAATACGCAAGCGCAGATTTTGCCGAAGGGCACTACATGCAAGTGGAAGTGGCGGCTAAGGTGAAAGGCTCAAAGAATGCTGAGCTTGCGGATGAGTTTATGAACTTTATTTTGAGTGATGATTTCCAATCTGCGATGCCAACAGGTAACTGGATGTACCCAGTAACTAACGTTGAATTGCCAAAAGGCTTTGAAACCTTAAGCGTACCAAGCAAGCCACTTAGCTTTAGTGCAGACGAAGTAGCGAAAATGCGCAAGACTTGGATTCGCGAGTGGCAAAGCGCATTGACGTTCTAACATAGGTTCTACTTTTGAATTCTGTTCCGAAAATAGGGTTAGGGGTCGCGATGATTATCGCGACCTTTGTTGTTTCTGCCCTAGGTGCTTTGATTGTTCAAGCGCCTTCACTTGATGTGTCTATGGTGTGGGGAGACCCATACTATCAACACGTCACCAAGTTCAGCTTCTACCAAGCTTTCCTTTCTACACTATTGAGTGTTGGCTTTGCTATTCCTGTTGCTCACGCACTTTCTCGACGTGAGTTCTTTGGGAAGTCTCTACTACTAAAGTTGTTTGCGTCTACCTTAGTTCTGCCGGTGTTAGTTGGTGTATTTGGCTTATTGGCGATTTACGGTAACAGTGGCTTATTAGCACAATGGCTGAAAAGCATCGATTCGGAGCTGCCGTTTTCCATCTATGGCCTGAACGGTATTTTACTTGCGCATGTGTTCTTCAACATGCCTTATGCGGCGCGACTCCTTTTGCAGGCATTAGAGTCGATCCCCGCAGAGCAACATAAACTGTGTGCACACCTTGGAATGAGTCATTGGGACAAGTTTCGCTGGGTGGAATGGCCACGCCTAAGGCAGCAATTACCACACGTAAGCGGCTTGGTGTTTATGCTTTGCTTTACCAGCTTTGCCACCGTGATGGCGTTAGGCGGCGGACCGAAATCGACCACCATTGAACTCGCCATTTATCAGGCGATTAAGTTCGATTTTGATCTGCAGGCTGGGGCGCTTTTGGCACTGTGGCAAATGCTACTATGTGGCTTGTTAGCGATTGGCGTGCAGAAGTTGACGAAGCCAGTCTCAGTAAGCGCTGGTAGCACATCGGTACAGCAATATTTAACGAAGGATCATGGGTGGTCAAAAGCTTGGGATAGCTTTTGGATCATAGGTGCCTTTTTACTAGTAATACCGCCACTTGTGATGGTGGTGTTCAGTGGTATAAACCAACAAGTTTGGTCGGTATTGACCGATGAGCGTTTTTGGTCTGCACTGCTTAATTCACTCAAAGTTGCGGCACTGGCGAGCTCTCTTGCCGTTGCAGCAGGCGTATCGATTTTACTGACCAGTCGACGTTGGCGATTGCAGTATAAAAATACTCGCGCCGATCAAATTGAGCTTATCGGAACCATTATCTTAGTAACGCCGGGGTTGGTGATTAGCACCGGATTGTTCCTATTACTGCGATCGTTTACTGATGTATTCAGCTTGGCGTTTTTTGTGGTCATCTTAGTTAATGGCTTAATGGCATTGCCATATGTCATTAAGACTTTATCTCAACCAATGTTGCACATTGAGCAGCAGTATCAGTACGTGTGTGCCAGTTTGGGTATGCGTGGTTGGCAACGATTTAAAGTCGTGGAATGGCAAGCACTGCGCAAGCCGTTTGCCCATGCTTTTGCTATCAGTTTTATGTTTGCGATTGGTGACTTAAGTGCGATTGCCTTGTTTGGCGGGCAAGAATTTAGAACCTTGCCGCTGTATCTATTCCAACTGCTGGGCAGTTATCAAATGGATGCCGCTGCCGTGGTATCGGTTACCTTGCTGTTACTCAGCGTCGGCTGTTTTGCTTTGATTGAGAAAGTGTTGAAAACGAAGGAGAGAGCGTAATGTTAGTGTTGGATGATGTGCAGTACACCTATCAACGTGAACTGTTTCGTTTTGAGTTAGCTATTCAGCGTGGACAAATCGTTTCACTGATGGGGCCGAGTGGGGCGGGCAAATCAACCCTATTGGCGTTAGTGGCTGGTTTCATCAATCCAGACCAAGGCGATATTTGGGTTGATGGTGAGTCTATCGTGCGTAAAGAGCCTTATCAGCGTCCGTTTTCAATGCTGTTCCAAGAGCATAACCTGTTTGCTCACCTGTCAGTAAGGGACAACATTGGTTTAGGGCTGCATCCGGGGTTAAAGCTTACGGCAGACCAAAAGCTTCTTGTTGAGCAAGCAGCCAAGCAAGTCGGGGTTGCTGAGTATCTGGACCGTTTACCTGAACATCTTTCTGGTGGCCAGCGTCAGCGTGTGGCACTTGCGCGTTGTTTTGTTCAGCCGCATCCAATGTGGTTACTCGATGAACCTTTTTCTGCACTAGACCCAGTGCTGCGTGAAGAAATGTTGACACTGGTTAAACAGCTTGCTGCTGAGCGTGGTATTACCGTTTTGATGGTGACGCACCATTTAAGTGACGCCAGAGCGATTGCTAGTCATTTTGCATTTGTAGCTGGTGGTCAGGTTGAAGCTGCTGGTGCGATTGGTGAGCTTAACGCTCAACATAGCAGTGAAGCATTGAAAGCCTTTGTCAAAGCGGCGGGGTAAGTCTTCTACATTGTAAAAATAAAAGATTGATGCAAGCATCAACCTTTTTTCATTTTATGAGTTTGAATGAGCGCGTTAACCTTGAGGTTTCACTACCATTACATTGATTGGTGAGTTCTCTACCACTTTACTTGCCACAGAGCCCAGCATCACTTTGTTGATCTTTGAGCGTTTATGGCTTGGCATAATGATAAGGTCAGCACCTAAACGTTCTGCGTAATCAAGGATGGTTGCATACGCCTTGCCTTCTGCAACGTGGACTTTGTAGATCACTTCGTCATCAATATGTTGGTCTGCAAAGGCTTTGAGTTGCTGTTTTACGTCTTGCTTCATTTTCGCCGCCGCATCTTTCGGGAAGTAAGTTGCGACCATCGACATATGAATACCAGGCAAAACAGTTAACAAGTGAACTTCAGCATTGGCTTGCTTTGCCTGCCATACCGCTAATTCAACAGCGCGGTCAGAAAAGCCTTGGTCATTTAGATCAACCGGAACAAGAATTTGTTTGTACATTCAATGTCTCTCATTGAGGCCCCTTATCCTCGGGGCCAAATCGGTTATGCGCTCAGCTGTTCCTTACGAGCACGACGTTTTTGGTTCAGGGCAAGTACCAGCAAGATCATTAAGCAAGGCACAAATACCCATTCTTTCATTGGACGATCTGCGTCTTGAACAATCCATTTGATCTCCCAGTCGAAGTCGACTCCGGCTGACTCTGCCGGGCTGCCAAACTCAACCATGTCTACGATCATTTTGCCGTCGTTCTCGGTCAGCATTAGGCCCATTGAAGAAATACGTTCTTCAGCGGTTGCTGCTTTATCTTCGAACGGAAGACGTACCGTTTTTTCAACGTAGTCACCTTCAAGGTTTTCACCAGCGACACGTAACTCTATGGATTCTCCTACATTTAGCTCTTCTGTTATTTGAGCTATCTCAACGCCAGGGGAAAGAACTTTCGCGGGATAAAGCATGTCCCACCAGAAACCTGGTCTAAAGAAAGAGAAAGTGAGCACTAATAGGAGAACGGTTTCCCACCACTTGTTACGTGTGAACCACCAACCTTGTGTTGCTGCTGAGAAGATCAACATCGCAATGATCGAAGAGATCACGGTTAACGCCAAATGCCACCATGTATCGATCCCCATTAATAACAGTTGCGTGTTGAAAACGAACATGAATGGCAGAATTGCGGTTCGAATATCGTAGGTAAAGCCTTGAATACCAGTACGAATTGGGTCTGATTTTGCAATAGCTGCTGCGGCGAAGGCTGCCAAACCTACTGGCGGCGTATCATCGGCAAGAATACCGAAGTAGAACACGAATAAGTGCACCGCAATCAGTGGGATGATCAAGCCGTGTGCTGCACCTAAAGTGACGATAACTGGCGCCATCAGTGTTGATACCACGATGTAGTTTGCTGTGGTTGGTAGACCCATACCCAAGACCAAGCTGATCACTGCAGTAAATAGCAACATCAGTATGATGCTACCGCCGGAGATGAACTCAACAAAGTCCGTCATTACAAGGCCAATACCAGTTAGTGTTACTACGCCAACAACGGTACCCGCAGCTGCGGTCGCAACACCGATACCAATCATATTGCGCGCGCCAGAGACTAAGCTTTCAGCTAGATCGACAAAACCGTCTTTAGTTTGTTCGTCAAGATCACCCTCTTTGGACAACACTGCAATCAACGGACGCTGTGTCAGCAAGATGAAGATCATAAATACCGTGGCCCAGAATGCTGATAGGCCTGGCGAAAAACGCTCAACCGTCAAACACCAAACCAATACGACGATAGGCAATAGGTAGTGCAGACCAGATTTAATCGTTGGGCCCGGATCTGGTACTTCGGTTAGCTCAGCATCAATTTCAATCGCGCCATCTTTAACGTGATTCGCTGAAATCTTCACAAGACCGACATAAGCAATCAGTAAAGCTACAGTAACGATAGGTGTTGCTGCATCGCCGAAGACGTCTTTAGTCCAACCCACACCGTAGTAAACCAAGGCGCTGATGACGCACAAGCCAAGGATAGTGCCAGTAAATGATAATAGGCTTTGTAGCATGGTTGGGTTGTGGCGACGAGGAAGGCCGGTCATGCCTGCTTTACATGCTTCAAGGTGAACGATGTAAATCAGAGCAATGTAGGAAATAAGTGCAGGAAGTAGGGCTGCTTTGATTACTTCAACGTAAGAGATACCAACATATTCAACCATTAGGAAGGCTGCAGCGCCCATGATCGGTGGTGTAAGCTGGCCATTGGTTGAAGCAGCTACTTCTACTGCGCCCGCTTTGGTACCAGGAAAACCAACTCGCTTCATTAGCGGGATGGTGAATGTACCTGTGGTTACCACGTTAGCGATGGATGAACCTGAAACGAGACCGGATAGACCGGATGCTACAACCGCCGCTTTCGCAGGGCCGCCTTTCATGTGACCAAGCAGTGAGAAAGCAACCTTGATGAAGTAAGCGCCCGCACCAGCACGTTCTAGCATGGCACCGAAAAGTACAAATAAGAACACGAAAGATGTTGATACACCAAGCGCAACGCCAAATACACCTTCTGTTGTTAGCCATAGGTGCGACATCGCTTTGTTTAAGCTTGCACCTTTGTGTGCAATTACGTCGGGCATGTATGGGCCCGCGAAGGTATAAGTCAGGAATACGGCAGCCACGACCATCAGTGGTGGACCTAATGCGCGTCGTGTTGCTTCAAGTAGTAAAACCATACCTGTAACGGCAACCACGATATCCATGGTGGTTGGAGCGCCTGAACGGCCAGCTAGTTCGGTATAGAAAATAAAGATATAAGCTGCTGAAAAACTGCCCGCTAACGCCAATACCCAGTCGATTAATGGGATATGATCTCGCGGAGAATTCTTCATTGCAGGATAAGCAGTAAATGCTAAAAAAGTAGCAAATGTAAGGTGGATCGCACGGGCTTCAGTGTCATTCAGTACGCCAAAATTAAAAATAAATGGTAGTGGAGATGCATACCATAATTGAAATAGTGACCAGCACAGAGGAACGAACCATAAGATTCGGCCTTGTAGCCCAGATGGGCTGCGCGCGCCAGTATCGGCTTGAGCCACCATTTCTTGCACATCTTGTGACGGAGTGTTGTTCGTCGACATGTACTTTTCCCTTATTATTGATGGTCCTGTCTTAGATTTACTTTTCGAGAACCTTATTTCGCCTCTTTCAGTGTAGTGAATAGGGCAAAACTTGCTTCTTATTGGTGTCTGGCTGTTTCCAGTAGAACGGCAAAGCTCTGGATTAAATAAAGCCAGCTTTAATTTTTCTTGAGTAATTGAACGCGATTCTAGGAAATAGAACCGGATAATTGAATTGAACAGGCGATTAGAACTACCACCTGCTTTCAAGCAGAGAGCCATCCCTCTCTGCTTGATTTATGGCGAATTGGTTATTTAATCAAACCAATTTCTTTGTAGTATTTTTCTGCACCTGGGTGAAGAGGGATAGAAAGACCAGCTTTCACCATGTCTTCTTTTTTCAGGTTTGCGAATGCTGGGTGTAGACGTTTGAATGTGTCGAAGTTTTCGAACACAGCTTTTGCTACGTTGTATGCAACATCATCTGATACATCTGTTGTTGTTACCATCGTTGCCGCAACACCGAAGCTATTTACGTCTTTGTCTGTACCGCGGTACATGCCAGCTGGAACTGTACTGTATGCGTAGTATGGGTTGTCTGCTACGATCTTTTCGATCTGTGGACCCGTTGCAGATACTAGCTTAGCATCACAAGATGTTGTTGCTTCTTTGATTGAACCGTTCGGGTGACCAACCATGTAGATAAACGCATCGATCTTGTTGTCACATAGCGCTTGTGAACGCTCAGAGCCTTTTAGCTCAGATGCCAGTTTGAAGCTGTCGTTTGTCCAGCCCATAGCATCCATTACTACGCCCATTGTCGCGCGGTCACCAGAACCAGGGTTACCGATGTTTACACGTTTACCTTTCAGGTCTTGGACACTTTCAATACCAGAGTCTGCGCGTGCAATGATGTTAAAAGGTTCTGTGTGAAGAGAGAACATCGCGCGTAGCTTCTTGTATGGGCCTTGATCTGCAAACTTGCTTGTACCGTTGTAGCCGTGGTACTGCCAATCCGATTGCACGATACCAAAATCCAGCTCACCAGCACGCATTGTGTTCACGTTGTAAATAGAACCGCCAGTAGACTCTACAGAACAACGAACGTTATGGTCTTTACGACCCTTGTTTACCAATTTACAAATTGCACCACCGGTAGGGTAGTAAACACCAGTTACAGAACCTGTGCCGATTGTGATGAATTCTTGAGCGTTAACAGCGCCTGCGCCCATTACAGCTGCAGCGATTGCGCCTACTTTAATAAGTTTGGTAAATGCCATGAATTTCCCTTCCTTTATTTTTTATCTACCCAAAAGTAACCATAAGCTACTTCTGAAGTTTCCTGTCTGGAAACGGCATCTTTTTCAATCCTAATGTTTGAAAAAGCGAGCGAATAATAACAAAAATTTGGCAGAAAATTATCCGATTGTTAAAACTTATAGCGAAAAAATCTAATGGGTAGTCATGGGAGTAAAAGAAAATAGAGAGTAATAGTTCTTTTATTACAGCTACTTAAGTGTTTTCTGGTGGGGTTTGTGAAAATAATTAATAGCGTGATGTGCGTCACGTTTTTTGTGGGTGAAAATTAGCCTAATTAGCAAACATTTTACATAAATTATGGGCTACAAAAACTCAACTATTTTCATAGCCCATAAGTAGTTAGCATTAACCAGCGTACTCGAATAACTCACATACGGAGTTGAACAACTGTTCCGTCGTTACTGCCATTGTTGGTGTGATAAAAATGGTGTCATCACCAGCAACCACACCTAAGATGCCCTCGGACTTACCAAGTGAGTCAAGTAGACGAGCGATAAGTTGAGCTGCGCCTGGACCAGTATGGATAACAACTAAAGCGGCGTTGTGGTCGATGTCTAACACCAATTCACGCAGAGAGCTACTTACTGTTGGGACGCCTAGCTCAGCAGGAAGACAGTAAACCATCTCCATTTTCGCATTACGTGTACGAACCGCACCAAACTTGGTTAGCATGCGAGAGACTTTAGATTGGTTAATACTTTCGAAACCTTGCTGTTTTAGTGCATCAACAATCTCACCTTGTGAGCCAAAGCTTTCTTCTTTTAATAGTGCTTTAAAAGCGCGAACTAAATTGTCTTGTTTTTCTGAATTGCGCATAGTGTTTTTTGATTCTCTTCATCTAAGTATCAGCAATGTGCATATTTTCGCATAGATATTCATCTAAAGCCAAAAGCTCCAACTAATATGTTAATTCCATCACTGTAAACCCCAAAGAGAATAGTGTTTCGTATTGTTCCAAAAACTAGGTGAAAAATGACATTGAATTTCTTGTCATTTCAGTCGAATAACAGAATAATCGAGGCCTCATTTGTAGCACGATAACAGTGAGTTGCGCGAGGTCGCAAAGCTGACGTTAATTGATTGTAATCAAGTTGTGATTCCGATAGCTTTATTTTAGCTGGTTACAAAATACCCTACGAATACGTTTATAAGAGAAATACTCTCAAGGAGAACTACATGAAAGTAGCCGTTATTGGTGCCGCTGGTGGCATCGGTCAAGCTCTGGCCCTTCTACTTAAGAACCGCCTTCCTGCAGGTTCTGACTTAGCCCTATACGATATTGCTCCAGTAACTCCTGGTGTGGCAGCCGATCTTAGCCACATCCCAACTCCGGTTTCTATCAAAGGTTACGCTGGTGAGGATCCAACACCTGCACTTGAAGGTGCGGACGTGGTACTTATCTCAGCTGGTGTTGCTCGTAAACCTGGTATGGATCGCGCAGATCTATTTAACGTAAATGCTGGCATCGTTAAGTCGCTAGCAGAGAAGATCGCGGTAGTATGCCCGACAGCATGTGTAGGTATCATCACTAACCCAGTGAATACCACAGTGCCAATCGCAGCTGAAGTGTTGAAAAAAGCAGGCGTTTACGACAAGCGCAAACTGTTTGGTGTTACAACGCTAGATGTTATCCGTTCAGAAACATTCGTCGCTGAACTAAAAGACAAAGATCCAGGTGACGTTCGCGTTCCTGTTATCGGTGGCCACTCTGGCGTAACCATTCTTCCTCTACTTTCTCAAGTTGAAGGTGTTGAGTTTACTGCTGAAGAAGTGGAAGCGCTAACGAAGCGTATCCAGAACGCAGGTACAGAAGTTGTAGAAGCGAAAGCGGGTGGCGGTAGCGCAACTCTATCTATGGGTCAGGCGGCGTGTCGCTTTGGTCTAGCGCTAGTTCGCGCTCTTCAAGGTGAAGAAGGGGTGGTTGAGTGTGCATACGTAGAAGGTGGCAGTGAGCACGCTCCTTACTTTGCACAACCTGTGAAGCTAGGTAAAGATGGTGTCGAAGAAGTGCTAAGCTACGGTGCTTTAAGTGACTACGAAAAGTCAGCACTTGATGGCATGCTAGAAACGCTAAATGGTGATATCGACATTGGTGTTGAGTTTGCTAAATAAGCCTCTCTCTATATAAAGAGCATCATATAATGACAAAGCCGATCTTAAGATCTAATGCCGATCGGTTTAGAGACTTGAATGATCTTGGGATCGTATGATAATCCCCACTAACAACGTTAGTGGGGATTTTTTATGTTTGCTCAAGAGTTAGTTTTGGCTCATGAAACAGTAGAGGATGG
>Ga0209272_10000570_pt1 | contig 28981 bp, 21 predicted proteins | sample tdDd002_FD_187125 | JGI IMG/M metagenome (GOLD analysis project Ga0209272, IMG submission 187125) | Marine sediment microbial communities from the Atlantic coast under amendment with organic carbon and nitrate - tdDd00.2 (SPAdes)... | ecosystem: Environmental > Aquatic > Marine > Coastal >... | reverse complement strand
AGTTCAGCACTTGTTAACTTGCTAAACACTTCTGTATTCATATTAGGGAAAAGATTTAATTGATCCATTAATCAAAACCTCTTTTTTTAGATTTATTCATTATAAATTATATCATGACTGAAAAAAGGTACCCAAAATATTTGGGTACCTTTTAAGGTTCTTTCACTTTTACTTAAAAAACGATTGTCCATCCAATTTTCTGTGCTTGCGTTTTAGTGTACGCAACCTTATCGACAACAGCACCTTTATTGTTGATGAGTTTAATTGAACCACCTTTATTTGATAACTGTGGAGATCCTAAACCAGATAATCTTATTTTCAAAGTTTCACCTGACTTAATGATCATATTCAAACTAACCTGTTTATTATTTTTATCTTCTAACAACCAATGATTTAAATCGATATCATTAGGAGATGTGTTCAATAAGGTAATAGACTCAAAACCTGCGTCCTCTCCAACTGGATTAACAAGAGCTGCTATTATCTTTACCATTTTATCTCCAGTGCTTTTAACCACATCTTGAGGGTCAGTGACAATAACTGTGGGTGTGTCATACTCTGTTAAATCCGAAGGGCTGTTTCCAGACTCTAATTGTACAAATTCTGGATAGAAAGTTCGCATGTGTTTACCATTGCTGCTTCTGAAAACTTTCATATTATAAAGCGCATTATTAATAACTGCCTCTTTGGGTGCTCTTCCTTCTCCTAAAAAACGTACCGTACCTAGGGCCATTAACCCTTCAACACTACACCCATTAAAAAAGCCACCTATTTTTTTATAAAGTGGCCTATATTTTTGAGCATCATAGTCAAACGCATCCCACTTATAAGACAACGTTGATACTTCAGGAACCAGCATGTTTCCACTTTGGTTATTGCCCTTTAAACCAAGGTATTCAATATCATCACTGTTAAGGAGCTCATTGCTGTCATCTAAGTAATATTTATACCAAAAATGATATCCACTTACTTTTCCTTGTTTTTGCTCACCAACTACAACATGCTCAAATCCAGACAAATCTTTTCCACTTGTTTGGCTAAACTGAGCAAACCACACATCCATCAATATTTTGTACCATTTTGCAGAACTATAGGTTTTGCCAGTTTGCTTTTCCATGAATGCCCTTGCAACCAGCATAGGTTTAGAATCAACTATATACTCAAGCAGTTCTTGTATTTCTGCCATTTCCTCTTGGGTTTCTTGCTCAGGTATATTGGGGCTTAATGTGTAATTATTAAATAATTTTCTACAAAGCTCATAACTTTTCTTTTTTGAATCTGGTATAACAACTTTTGTAAATAAATTTAATGCTTGATCAGTAATGGGTTGTTCATTTACAACTACATAGCCACTATTAGGGTCTCCTTGATTTTCATTTAATACTGGTTTTACACCATTATCTTCTTGATCTGCATTCCAAATTTCTTGATAAATATTCATTTTACTAAAACCTCCTCCATCAAACTTATTCATACTTTACCTTCACATTCTTAATAGTTATAACCTCAGCAAATAATCTCCACGCCATACTTAACTTTACCATGTTTGGTAATTAGTCTCTATGGAGCTAGGAGTTCAATTTCCTTAACTTATTGTTTAATTAGTCACACTTCGTAAGATACAATCATTAATTCATACTTGTTTACTCAAATAACAAATTGGATATAAATATAATAAATTCATTTAGAAAGAAGGTTGATTTTGTATGTCTAGAATAAAGATATTGATTATAATCATTACCGTATTTTTTCTATTTACTGCGTGCGTCCAAAATGAAGATATAGAATCTGCACCTGAGAATTTTGAAGCAAAACCCGAAATAGAAATCAATGCACAAGAGGAATCTCAAACTAATACCACTTCCAAGGAAGAGATGAATGGTCCGTATGACGTGACAATCTATGTAGATGCAGGGTATTACCCATTAACTTATAATGAATATGGAGTTGCAAAAGGAATTTATGTTGATTTTCTGAAAATTGCTTTTTCAAGGATGGAAAACTTTAACGTAACCATTGAAGCTGTTCCATGGCAAAGAGGAAAAACACTCTTACAAACTGGAGAAGGATTTGCATTAGCACCTCCGTTTTACCACGGACATGACTGGGAATATATTTATCCATATTCAATTCAATTTAACACTGAAAACATAGTCGCAATTACCCTCGCTAATGATAATACCCCCGACACATTAAAATGGCCAGAAGAATATCTTGGTACAGTGGTTGGAAATGTAGCAGGATTTGACGGATATGGCGGAGAGGAGTTTAGAAAACTGGTCGCAGAAGGGAAAATAAACCTTGATGAAACTGAAAATGTATTTACACATATTCAGAAGTTAGTTAATCATAGGGTTGATTACATCATGATGAATGACGCGATTTTTGAATACCAAGTAAAAAAAATGCGAGACGAGAGTGAGTTGGACAACTTGGTCCAATTTAAAATAACTTCTATAATTGGTTCCGACCCTGTATATCTGGGTTATTCAGAAAACTACAATGCTCCATATGAATACGAGTTCAGAAAAGCATTTGATAACGAAGTCTATAAAATGATAAAGTCTGGAGAAATCGAAGAAATAATGAATGCTTTTGAAGAGTAATTGCCAACTACACACGTTTGTAATGAAAAAGCTAAGGAACTCCTATAAGTTTTAACGGAGTTCCTTTTTACTAGCTACTTAATACTGATGCATTTAATACTTCCCAAATTCACCATCGTTTAAAGAAATTTTTATATCGTCTTCTATATGTTGATACTCTTTGAGATTGGTAACAACAGCATTACGCTGATGATCATATGGATTCGTTTTATTTGCTTCTTTGAGATCGAACGTTACAACCATATCATTTAGCAGTTCTGCTTGAGAAGTCATTTCTTCACTAGCTGCCGCACACTCTTGAGCAGTTGAAGCATTGCGCTGAGTTACATGTGCAATTTGATTAATACCTTCATCTATTTGTGAAATAGTTGTAGCTTGTTCATTTGACGACTGGGTTATCTCATTGACAATTTTAGCAGCTTCTGAAATTCCCAATACTATTTTATTTAAAGCATCAGATGTGGCATTTGCAATCTGTGTACCTCTATCTACCTTCAGTATTGAGTTTTCAATCATCTCAGTGGTTTCTTTTGCTGCATTTGCGCTTCTAGCCGCTAGATTCCGAACCTCCTCTGCCACAACGGCAAATCCTTTTCCATGTTCACCGGCTCGCGCTGCTTCAACGGCAGCATTTAAAGCCAATAAATTTGTTTGGAATGCTATTTCGTCTATGACCTTGATAATTTTAGAAATACTTGTTGAGGAATGATTAATGTCTTGCATTGCATTGAGCATTTCATTCATTTGCTCATTTCCATTTTGTGCATTAGATTGTACATCAGCTGACAAGTTATTAGCTTTATTAGCATTTACTGCATTTAAGCGTGTTTGCTCAGCTACTTCAGTGATAGATGCTGTTATTTGTTGTATTGCAGAAGATTGCTCTGTAGATCCCTCTGACAAAGTCTGTGCAGATTGAGAAACTTGATTCGAAGCCATTGATACTTGAGATGCAGATGCATTAATCTCTCCAAGAATCTGATTAAAAGCATATATAATCTTATTGATTGAATGCTTCATTTCAACAAAGTCACCTTTATACTCACCTACAATCTCTTGGTTAAGATCTTTGTTAGACATTTGTGTCAGAATATAAGAACTCTCTTTAATGTAAGAATGAATTGAGGTAATCATATCGTTAAGACTTTTGTAAACATAATCAAAATTACGACCAATTTCTTTTGTGTCGTCATCAACTTCAGCTGTTTTAGCCGAAATATTAAGACTCCCATTAGCCATTTCTTCTAAGTTAGTAATCAGCTTTTGGACTTCATGTTCTTGAAAAACTGCCTGTTTTTCCATTTTTCGCGCGATTTCTTTTATGCTTGTTTGATCAACTACAAATTCGAAAGCCCCTATGATTTCGCCCATTTTGTTTCTTAATGGCATTCCTTCATATTTTATGTCTAGAGAAGCACTTCCTGGATTAGCAATTGTTTCACTCATAGCATAGCCGCCTTCACGCATAGCCCTACCACATGCACATGCATCCGTTTCACAATCACCAGTTTTAAATAAATCATAGCATTTTGATGCGCTCGCTTTATCACTAGTTATGCTTAACGCTTTTAGACCCGTTTCGTTCATATACTTTACATTAAACTCAGGATCAATAGTTACAATAATTGCAGGCACCTTACTTATATAACTTTCCAAAGTTTCTGAAATATTATTAAATCGTGTAATGATTTTCTTCCATCCACCGTTAAACGCATCTTCATTGGCAGTGGCCTTTAGTTGTCCACATTGAATTGAACTATCCATAATATCTGCTTCATTTACTACTTCATTTATAGATTTTATGACTTGTTCAAAGGACCTCGAAAGATCTCCGATTTCATCATTTGAGCGATTTGTGAGCTTGACCTCCAAATCTCCACCTGCAACTTGAGCTGCAATGACATTAAGCTTATTAATGGGCTTACTAATAGAATTTGCAATAACAATAGAAAAAAGAAATACGATTAAAATCATACCAATTGAAATCATTATTATATCTTTGAAAATCTCAGACTTTATTAACTGAAGATCATCAATATAAATACCAGTACCTATGATCCAATCCCATTTCTCAAAATCTACAATATAGGACATTTTAGGTTGGAGTGATTCTTTGCCAGGTTTATTCCATTGATAATAGACAACCCCACCACCTTCTGCCTTAGCTAAAGTAGTGAATTCATCAAATATTTTCCGTCCAGTTGGATCTTTATAATCACTAAAATCTTGCCCATCCAGTTCTGGTGTTATAGGATGCATTACAATTATTGATTCGTAGTCATTAATCCAAAAGTATTCGGAACCTGAGTATCGTAATTCTTTAATTTCTTTAATAGCGAATTGTTTAGCATCAGTTACAGTTATTTCGCCTGCCTCGTATGCTTTATAATATTTGTCTACAATGCTGTAGGGAATATCAATAAGGCTCTCTAATTTGTCAATTGAACGATCTTCGATGACTTGATTGATTTTGGGAACAATGTAGAATCCGATAAAAGATAAAAAGAAAAGAATAGTTAATAATGACATAACAAGCAATTTGGTTCTAAACTTGTAATTACTAAATTTGAATCGATTAATTAACTTCATATACATACACTCCTTAAAGTATTCAACGAACGATTATAAAACGCAGATGTTAGATTTCACTTTTTATGAATGTAATATTAGCGACTACAAAATTTTTTTGCAAGTAAATTAAGTAATACTTAGGTCAATTTGTTCTTAAATCTAACTACAAAATATGTATGCATTATAGAACCACCCTCCCATTATCTATATGTAAAGTTAAATTTTGTTACAAAAGCTTACTACTTTATTTTTATACACTCTTTGCTGAGAGTTAAACAGTTTGCCTTTATGAATTAACAAATTTAAGGTATTTTTAAACAAATTTTAAGGTAATGTAGGTCTACTTATGAAACACCAAAATTAATTGTTAAAGCTCTATAATGATATTTTTTCAAATTTTGATTATTTTATTGGGTATTAGCCCTCAACGTAAACTCCTATTTACTTTTTGATCTGCATCCCAAATTTTCTGATATATGTTCATACAATCAATACCTCCCTTTTCAATGTATTAATACATCGTATTTCATTAACTAATCGGTTACTTATGACCAAAATAACGCCACCTAGGACATAATATCTAAGAATATCAATGATTGTAAACATATGTTATTTTTGCACCTGTACTGTTTAGGATTGCAAAACAATATTGCACATACTAGCAACTGACTTATATTTAGTGATTTCCGCTTCCTCATATATTTATTGTTTTGTTCCTAAATGTTTTTGTCGAATTTTGCATTTTTTCTTCGTTTTTAGTTAAACATTTGTAAAGAACATGCCGATAAATGGGTGAGGACATAACATAAATACATAATTCAAGGGACGATTATGAGATCAAATCAATTGAACGATGAAATTATAGGCCGCCGTATTGCCTCTCCGGTCTACTCTATAGATGGAAAATTACTATTGAGCAGAGGTACAGTAGTAAATTATAAAATTTTATCTAAACTAGAAAATCATGATGTTGATACTGATGATTTATTAGACTCGCTCACTGAAGGGATTAAGCCCGTTGGGATCATTAATCAACAGCAGATGGCTGAGTCTATTAGTGTTGTCAAAGAAGTATTTGAAAATGTTCTGTATCAGGATTCTAACGGCGTAAGCGCCGCTATTCCCCCTGACCATATGGCTTTAGTAGAAAGCGTGGTTCAGTCATTGTTAGATGCACTCGAAACGACCGAGAATTTACTTTATACAGTGGCAGAAATGCTTGAAACGACATCATATACATATAAACATAGTGTAAATGTAGCAATTTTATCAATACTGACATCAAGAGCAATGAAGTATTCACATATAGACATTAAAAACATTGCACTTGGAGCCTTTTTACATGATGTAGGTAAAATGCTCAACGATCAAGCTCTAATTACTAAGCCAGGTAAGCTCACTAATAGTGAACGCTTGGAGGTTGAGCAGCATCCTCAATTTGGGTACGACTTAATTAAGGATATCGAATCTTTACCCTATACAGCTAAGCAAATTGTTCTTTTACATCACGAAAAACTAGATGGAACAGGTTATCCATTTGGACTTAAAGGAATCGAGATTCCTGAGTTTGTTCGAATCGTTACAATTTGTGATATGTATGACGCTATGACAACAGATCGCGTATATCGCGGAAAAATGCCTATCTATACAGCGCTCGAAATACTAATGACTGATGCAGTATTTAAAATTGATCGCAAAATCTATAGACATATGACAGAAAATATATGTATATATCCACCTGGTTCAGGTGTCATTTTGTCGGATGGAAGAGTTGGTGTTGTATCATTTTATAGGGCATCGAATCCAAGCAGACCCCACGTACGTGTAATAGACTTTGACACTAATGTTTTAGATATGTGTGTCGAAGATGTAAACCTCGAGAAAGAACAAACACTATTCGTAGTAGATACTTGGGATGTAAATGAGTTTAGAAGAGGATTTAAACCTCAGTTTAAACCTCAAGGACCATTGGCGAGACAAATAGAAACAGCTGAAACTAAGGTAGAAAAGGTTAGAGTTTTACAAGAAGTAGTTTAGAAAAAGTACCGTATTACATTTATTAATTACATATGATTTTTAAAAAAGAACTCTGCTATTAATTTAGCAGAGTTCTCATAGTTTAAACTTAAGATTTTTGATCAATAATCTCCATTAAGTGTTCCATAAGCAAGGAACTTTTAACAGATAGAGCTGTTTGTACACTTAGTATTTTCAAGAAATCCAATTTGTTATCATCAATTGCATCTACCCTGTTCCAGTACCCTACCAAGTAACCTTTAAATCCATTAATGAGCTCAAGTTTATGAATAAATAAAGACCCATTATTAACATCAACAATATCATCAGCTTTTAAATCTTTTATACATATGTAGTCTTCTATCTTTAAACGATCTACCATATCAAATGTAAATGTTACATCTTCAATTTGGCAAGATGTATCATGGTTGCTAATAAGTACAACTGCTTGATTAACTCCAACAGTCGCCTTCATTGCGTCTTCCACAATAGGTAGTAATTTGGACATTTCAATATTTTGATTCATATACTGATTAACATCAAACAGGGTACTATACATGTTGAGCGCATGGCTAAGCTTCTTAATTTCTCCATTTTGATCTGCAATGTAATCAGATATTTCCATCATAAAGTTCATTGTATCTTCAATTCTTTTCCCAATAGACATTATGCTGCCTCCTTTATACAAATGTATATAAGTCTATTGTAATTGATTCTTGCCAATTTTAAAATACAACCTTATAAAAAAATCCTACTAACAATTATGTTAGTAGGAAAATACTTTAAATCAAATAGTTTTATATTAATAAAATTTATCTTACCTTTAAGCAAACAGTACCAAAGTGCTTAAAATCTGCTTTATACACACCTCGGTATAAAGGTTTTGGTACTAGAAAAGAACCAGAAGATACGATCATTCCTTTTTTTAGAAACTTACCCGATATTGCAAGTTCTGAAATAAGCCATTTTACTGAATTTATAGGCGAATTCATAACGAGGTTAGATTCTCCTAAAGCCACAACTTCGTTTTCTCTGCAAAGTAAGACTTCTAGGTCTCTTAAACTTTGAGCAGAATCTATATTTATTTGGTTACCAATAACCACTTTACCGGATACACAATTATCTGCAATAATTTCGCCAATAGAAACATTACCATACCAATTCTTTATTCTAGAATCAATAACCTCGATACCCGGAGCAACCGAAGTCTTTTGTAAAATTTCTTCTATATCTGCATTTGGTGAGATATCTTCATTTATTAAAAACATTAAACCTGCTAAAATATAGGGTTCTAGAAAATGATCATAAATGACAATTCCGTTGGTCACATTACTGTTTATCAGAGTTCCGTAAATCGGGTTCTGTGCTCCGAACTGTGACTGAATCTTTTGGTTTGTTAGAGCTACTCTATACCCTACAGCTAGGTTATCGGAATCATATGACAACTTTTTCAATACAGAATCTTGTATAGAATATGCCATTTGCGTGTTCATTTCTTTTTCATCTACAACAACACTCCTCATCCCTTTATGAGCCTTAAAAAGTGTATTCGCTACACCATCTAAATACATACTCGCGAGTCTGTTCATTGTTCTGTTCATATTTCTCCCCCTCTTTACTTCCCACATAATAAATGCAAATTAAAAACCCATACATATTAATACATTGTATGTATAACAGCACAATCTTATCCCCTACAATGTTTCTACTTTGCAACAAGTAATGTGCTACACTAATAATCTCACAAACGTCTTTTGTGTTATTCTTTATCAATGTATTTGATTAGTATTATATCATTGTACAGATATCTATACAATATGTTTTTGCTATTTTTTTTTATCCTTTGTTGATTTTGTTGAATTATACACGTTCGATGTATTTTTATACACTATTGTGTATTGCTTATGACTTTATACATCATTTTAATCTCCAATACAAGTCAGTTGTTCTTATCGCCTACTTGTATTTAATAAAACTATTAATTCTAGACTATAATTCAGAGTAAAAAATACAAAAAAAAAGATCTCTAATTAAATCAAAGATCATTCCTTTAAAACTATATTATTAAGTTTACTACTGTTTATTTACTAAGTTCATCATCAACAAATGCAATTAAATGAGACAGCGAGTTTACGTAGTTACCAAACTCGTTATCATACCATCCGAAAATTTTTGCATGGGTAACTGGTAGTTGAATATCGCCTGCAACACCTGCATCGAACATAATTTCCTTTGGCAAAGAGATAAATCCTGTTCTTGTATGTGTTTCAAAACCTTCTATAACAACGGATGCTTTTTTACCTCTAACATCAGAAGATACTGTTTGTTTATCTGTATAAACTAGCAAGTTATGCTTATCTTCTTCTGAAGCTTTTTTGTACATCCCATTTAAAAACTCAGTATCTATAACAGGTTCACCTTTTCCATTTAATGCTGATCTAAAAGTAATATTTAAAGATACCAGTGAAACTGTATTAGCAGGAATACGTACTGAGTCTGCCATAAATCCAATGCCGGCTATTTCTGGCATAACAACTTCTAAAGCCTTAGCAGCTCCTGTAGATGTAAGTATTATATTGTTATACACGGATCTATTTCTTCTTAAATCTTTTGCTCCTGCTTTGGGCACCCCATCAAGAATCATTTGGTTATTAGTTGAAGCATGAATCGTTGACATACTCGCTGTTATAATACGATTTGTCTGTGTATTATCCATTAAAGGTTTCATCATATGAGAAAGTGCAGTTGTTGTACAACTTGCCGATGAAAGAATATGATGTTGTTCAGACTTGTAGTTTTCATGGTTAATACCGAAAACAGTCATCATAGCGTCATTAGGAATTGATGCATCTTCACCTAATTTGAATGGCGCACTACAAATAACTTTTTTTGCTCCAGCTTCAATGTGACCTCTTACGCTTCCACCTTTATCTGCAGCATTTTTGTTAGGATCTAAGAATACTCCCGTACAATCAACAACAACATCTACGTTTTCTTCCCCCCATCCAATAGCTTTAGGATTACGTTCAGAGGTTAATACCTTAATAAACTTACCATTGATCATAGCTGTACAATTCGTTTCATCTAAAATTTCTACTTCACAAAATTTACCTGTATAACCATATAAAAATCGACTCAAATCACCATATGTGCTATCTGACATAATAAAATCAATCATATCATCAAAAGTTTGACCAACTTTACGTCCTGCATTAATAACAAAGCCATCAAACCTATTATCATTTAACATATTCCAAAGTGTAAGTTTTCCAATACGGCCAAGGCCATTAATGCCTAAATATTTATGTTTATTCATAATATCTCCTCCAAGAGTGGGACTTTTTTCGTCCAGAACCAACGATGTTAATTGTACACCACATTTTTAATGTTGTGTAGCCTATTTTGACCGAAACACCACTTTTGTATACCTTTATTAAAAATACGAGCCTTATTCGTAATTTAATCATGATTCGTTGATATCTTTTTACAAGATGCGTTAAAATATTGTCATAACAAACAATAATTTTGCACGCCACACCGTTTGCTATTACAAGTCTCCAGACATACCGACTTATTCGAATCGTAATAATAGCCTTTAAGCTTTGTTGCAATGTTGCGTCTGCTTTTCAAATAAAAAAACCGGGGCTCATCATTTGATGAGCCCCAGTTTTTTTATTCAAGAAATTAATAGCACACTTTATTTTTACCTGTCGTTTTTGCTACATACATTGCCTTATCGGCTTTCTCAAGAAGTGTCTTAGTATCATCTTGATCTGTTAGTTCAGCTAAACCAACACTTATTGTTTTTTGATAGGACTCCCCATCAATATAGAAAATATCACTAGCAAATTTCATTCTAAAGGAGTCTGCCATTTCATACACTCTGTCTAAATCAACATCTTCTAAAACGACAATAAACTCTTCTCCTCCATACCTATAACATTGATATGAAGAAAACTCTGTCTTTATTTGTTTTCCTATATATTCTATTAATCTGTCCCCTTCAAGATGCCCATATGTATCATTTACTAATTTAAAATCATCAATATCAAGTATTAAAAGTGATAAAGGTCTGTTTTCATGTAACATAGTCTCTATTTCAGTGGGTACAGTGTCATAAAAGTAACGTGTATTGTAAAGACACGTCAAATTATCAGTAATACTCATTTCTTTATATTGCAATTTCAATCTTTCGTTATCTAAATATAGACTTCTTTCGTACTGCTGCGACTTATAAATACCAATGGTTGCAAAAATAAGTGCTAGTGGAAAAGCAAATACTTCAAACGCTATAGAAGGTACTGTTAATACAAAAAATTCATCCAAAAAATCATGTAGTAGACTTATATAGAATAAAACACCACCTGTAATTAAGTGATAAATAGGTTTATCCTTCTCGAAACCATTGCAAATGGCTATTATAATCGCTAAGGCAAATACAACATTAAATCCTTCACTAATTGCTTCACCAACCATTGGAAATGTTTCTAAAACATCTGCCCTTATACTAAAAAATAAGATATGTATTATTAAATCTGGAACCGTGAAAACAATTAGAAACAATGCTATCATATTTCGAAATTTAACTTTGTTCATTTGGCTCCCCCATTACAAATTTTATCCATGAGTCTCAATACATTCTAACAAATTAAATTTATAATTCAATAATACAAAGTCCATTTGCTCTCATTTTCGCTCATGCATAATTAAATTAACATATAACACAACTAAATCTTATATCTTAGTACAATAAGAACAACCTACTTATAAAAATTTAGGATCATACATAACTTCAATCCACTCTCTAATCAATAGGATTATATCTATATAAAGCGTCAACATTGTTAATCTCATCAGTATAAATTGGGTTCTCAAGTTCTACTAACACACGTTCATTCAGATTTAATAGTTCTAGATCTTTTGCATAGTAGCTGCTAAACAGTTCATAGTATTGACCATTTTCTATTATTCTTTTTAAACCTACATCTACGCGATCTCTCAGCATTTGTCCATGATCAGATTTTGAAAACCAAAAATAACGTGGTAAAGGATAAAATAGTAAAAGGTTATCTTCAATTTTTAAATTTGGGTAATCTTCTTTATATGCTTCATACTCTCCTAATATTTCATTAACACCTCTTGAAAAAACGTCGTAATGATTGTTATCGAGGCTTCTGTATAAGGCTTCATACTTGTTTTCTTCGTAAACTGTTATTTGTGCATGGTCTAAAATAATTTTATCATTCCAACCGGCACCAATACCAAATGAAAACTTTCGTAGTCCATTTAAATCTCTTACTTCATCAAACTCATTTTGTCTATCTTCTTTAATAAAAAAGACTCGATAACCTAACAGATTCCTTAATAGAGGGACTTCTATGCGGTCTAAATTATTAAGATTATCCTCATTAAGTGAATCTGAAATAATTGTAATACGCCCAGTATTGTTTATTAACTCCACATCTTCTCGTATTTGATTTATGTCTTCAACACCTTTCATTTCATAAGGTCCATAATCATCAACAGTAGCTTCTAGAGACAACCTTAATAGGTCCCATATATATTTCTCACGATCATTTCCGTGTTTCATTTCTGAACGATGTTTATAAACGTAGTCTATACGCTCCTCGTTTTCACTTTTTTCAATTATAGTGTCATTGATCATATCTTCAGATAAGTCAGGTGCTTCATTGGATTCAATTGAACAACTCAAAAAGAATATACTAAAAAGAATTAAAAGGATTGACTTGCTACGCATTGGTATTCACCTCTTTTTACTCTTATACCCGATTCCATTATTTTCATTAATTCCTTTTCAATTTAATAGAACAAACCTTTATTAAGCCTATCCATTCTATAACTTAGATATACAAATTCATACAGAAAACTCCCTTATATTCATTTTCTGAATATAAGGGAGTTTAATATATGATATTCAATTCATTTTACCAATTAGACTACAATATACTTAATACTGATTACATTTACAGTATAATTAACTCGTAAATCCAATTACTAAGTAGATCACCAATGCTAAACCTGCTGCAACTGATGCATAAGGCAACTGAGTTTTAACATGGTCAATATGATCAGACGCTGCTCCAAACGATGAGAGAATTGTTGTGTCCGAAAGTGGTGAACAATGGTCACCAAAGACTCCACCACCAGCTACAGCACCTATGGTTGCATATATTAAAGTAGTTACTTCGCCACCTGAGAATGCGAAAGCTAAAGGAATAGCAATTGGTGTAACAATGGCGTAAGTTCCCCAAGATGTACCTGTTGAGAAAGATATAAATGCACATATAAAGAAGGTTAAAACAGGAAGCATTGAAGCAGACATCCATGTTTCTGTTACCTGAATAATATACTGTGCTGCTCCCAGCTCTTTACTAATAGTGTTGATAACATAAGCCATTGCTAAAATAAGAATTGCTGGTGTAACGCCTTTAATCCCTTGTACTGCAGTATCAAATACATCTTTAACTGATAGTTTTTGTAATAGCAGTGCAATGCCTAAGAAGAAGACTGCAAACATAAAGGCTTCAAGTGTTTTTGCAGAGCCCAATACCAAATATGTACCAACCGCTATACATATAACAATAAGAACTGGAAGGACAAAGTTAATAAACAATCTTGGTTTTTCAATTTCTTCAGCTCTTTTGATCTCAGACAATTCAACTCCCATAAGTGGTTGAGCTGTATCACTAAGCACTTTACCTTCTTTCATTGCTCGCTCTTCTGCTTTTTTCATTGGTCCAAATTCCGGAATAATACCTAATGCAAATAACCCAACCATAGCAACTGCAATTATGGCATATAAGTTATATCCAACTGATTTAAAATAAATTTGAGCAGCCATCATATTGTCTTTAATTGGACCATGACCAACTAAAAGACCTGATATGAACACCCCCCATGCACTGAATGGAATCAATACAGCCATCGGTGCAGAAGTAGAATCACATATATAAGCTAACTTTTCACGTGAAATTTTAGCTTTATCGGTTAAGTTTTTCATAACTGGACCAACAAATAAGGGTGAAAAATAATCGCTAAAAAATATAAACATTCCTAAAAACCAACCTAAAAGTTGAACACCTTTTCTTGTTTTTATTCTATTGCCAGCAACTCTACTAAATTCTTCAGTTGCCCCTGTTTTTAAGAAAAAAGCTACCATAATTCCAATAAATACTTCGATCATTACGACCCATATAAAATCTCCATTCCCAAGAGCTTTCATAAATAGTCCAGGCATTCCCCACATACCTTTTCCCTGTAAAAACAAACCTGCTATAGCTGCTACTAACAGCGAGAATAAAGCTTCTCTCGTTACAAAGGCAAGAGTTACTGCCACAATAGCAGGCAAAATCGCCCAAGCACCAAAACTAACACTTTCAGGGTCTTCAATCCCCATTCCTTTAAAAAAGGCTATTACTAAAAGTGCTACAATTACTAATAATACAGGATGATTGCTTTTCTTGGTATTCGTTGCTTCAACTGCCGTTTCTACAAATGATGATTTTTTACGCATTTCGCTCAAAACAAGTTCCTCCCTCATAGAATCATTATAATATGTTTAGTCTACAATTACTCCTTTCTTATATTAATTAGGGATAAAATAACTTAGGTAATAGAATGGTATTCATGCGCATTCATTGAGGAACAAATATAGTCTACCTAAATTTAAAAGATTTAATACCAAACTCTTACACTAAGTAATTTTCCCAAGTAATCGAACTATATCTTTCTTTACATCAAGTTAATTTCAATAAGTTGTCATTAACAAAACTTTTATTTTTCTAAAATACGCTTTTTAATTCTTCAGCAGAGTAATCAGATAAACCTAATGAAGTTAAGGAGCGCTCGCTTTCGTTAGCATATTCTCTTTGCATTACAACAGAGGCAATACGAATAACCGCATTCATAACAGGTGTATCAACATTCAGCTTTTTACCTAACTCAGTCATAAAAACAAGTCCATAACCTACGTCTTCGTTCAAGTATCGATGATCTAGCTTCGACTGTGCTTTAATGCCTTTAAAACCTGGTGCAGAACTATACCCTGTTTCATAGTCTGAACTCGTCATATAACCTTGCTCAATACCCAGTTCTGGATCAGGTATGATCTTAACGCCCAATGCCTTACCTATTGCTATTCTTTCTCCATCGACTGCTTTCATCAAACGTCCAACACCAGGCATTACCCCATCTTCATAAAAATAAAAATCGCCCTTTGTACTCTCAATTCGTCCTGCATTTAATAAGGTTACTGCTGGATGAATAACAGGATTAGCATTTTGTAATATAGTTTGGAAAAAGTTATCCGCTACTTCAGTGCATTCATATACAGAAACAAACTGCTCGTATATTTCAGTTGTTTTTGATGCTGGTAGAGCAGATAACAAAAGTCCACCTTTTAATTTTAAATACACATGTACATGCCCTGCTTCAGTTATACGACATGCGTATGGCAATGTAGATGTTTCTGCAACCGTAATTGTAGTGTCTTCAAAATCTAATTCGAGTGCTTTCTTAAAAAGTAAGGCACCTCCACAAGAACCTGGTGAGACAATAACATTTTGTCCAGCTGTTATAAACGGTTTAACAGCCTCTGCAAAGGGCTCAGTACTAAATGCAGGGCCTACTGCAATAATAAGATCTACATTACTAATTGCCTTTTCAATTGAATGACCTGCATATTGAATAGGTGCAAATCCTTCAATATCTCCTTTTACATGAATACCTCCCTGCTTCTTTACTGCATTAATTTGGGTCGGAAACTTATCGAAATCAAACAAGTTTACTTCATGACCTGCTAACGACCAATCTGCCGCAGCAGCACATCCCCCATTTCCCGAACCTAAAATAGCTACTTTCATAAACCTTCTCCTCCATAAAATATTCTTATTTATAATAATTTAAGAAATGCCTAGAGCATTTTCAGGTGATACATATAAAGTTCCTGTTTTATTGCTGTTTCTTCTAGAGTTAGATTTCCATAGTAAAAAGATAAACCCGCACGTAAGTGAACATCATCAGCCAAAGCTGCTTCTACACCTTTATTAGCAATTCTTAAAGCATATTTCAGTGTTGTATTAGCTAAGGCAGTAGTTGCTGTTTCCGAGAAAGCTGACGGTATATTATCAACAGCATAATGCGTAATTCCGTCGACTTTATAGATTGGATCATTATGAGATGTAGCCTTACACGTTTCTATTGCACCACCTTCATCACAAGAAACATCAACTATTAAGCTTCCTTTTTTCATAAACTGTAGATCTTCCCGATAGATTAAATGGTCCTTACGAGTTTTATTCCAAAGTAAACAGTTAATAATGACATCAGACGTCTTCAAACATTGTTCTAAATTCTCACGGTTTGAATAGAGTAGCTCTACATTAGCAGGAAACTTGTACTTCACTTCCTCTAGTTTGTCTAAATTAATGTCTAAAATAGAAACTTTATTTCCAAATCCGACTGCCAAATCTGCCGCACCGACCCCAGCTGCTCCTGCTCCAATAATCGTTACATGGGGAGTTCTGACACCGTGTACACGTGCCAACAAAGTTCCATTTCCACCATTAATACTCTGAGAAAAGTTTAGACCTGCGAGAAATCCACCCTTGCCAGCTAACTCACTCATTGGTTTAAGGAGTGGGTATTGACCTTTATCATCCGTAATGTCCTCATAGGCAATCCCTATAACCTTTTTATTTATCAATACTTCAGTCATTTCAGGATATGCATTCGAATGTAAATAGGTAAAAACGATTAGTCCCTCTCGCATGTATTTATACTCTTGTGGAAGAATTTCTTTTACTTTATAAATCATTTCAGCTTCTTTATAAATGGTTTCGACATCCGTTAAAATCGCACCAACGACCCTATAATCTTCATCTGAAAATCCACTCCCAAGGCCAGCTGTTTTCTCTATGAAAACTTGATGACCATTGTTAATACATTCCTTAGCCCCAGCGGGTGTAATTGCCACTCTGTACTCATTTTTTTTAATTTCTTTAGGTATTCCAATTTTCATAACAACCTCCAACTCAATTTATTAACTATACATATAGCAATGAACGTGCCAACTCTGATCAAACTGCTGTACCTATTGATAACACAGACTTTTTGCATTGCAAAATAAAATCAGAAGGTTATATTATATACACACGCCAATAATTCGTCTTAAAATTCTGTAATTAAAAAAATACGCCAATTTGTTGGCGTATTTCATTATACTGCGACAGTTTTTCGTCTTTACTTGAAATTCTGCTTTTCAATTTTTAGTTTATCCATTCTGTATTTTAGTGTTTGTCTAGGTATTCCTAAAAGCTCTGCAGCCTTTGTCATTTGACCATTTGTCCTCATTAATGTTTTAGATATTATATCCCTTTCCGTTTTTTCTAATGCCTCATTAAGAGGAATAATAGGTTCATAAGTGACAGGTTCTTTTATTGGACTCTTCCCTTTTTTATTTCCTACTTCAATTCTATCTTTCATATAAATAGGAAGATTCTTTATAGTCATAATATTTTCTTCTGTCATACTAACCATTGATTCTATAATATGTTTTAACTCTCTCACATTACCTTTCCATTCATACTCCATGAAAATATTCATCATTGTTCTAGAAAGACCCTCAACTTCTTTTGAATACTGTTGATTGTAAGCCTTAATAAACCCATTGACGTACAAAAGTATATCTTCTTTACGTTCTCTTAAGGGAACAAGCTTTATAGTACTACTACTAAATCTATAAAAGAGATCTTCACGTAATTTTTTTTCTTCAATAGCTTTCATAGGTTCCATATTCATTGCTGCTATAATTTTTACATTTACTTTTTTCTCTTTGTTAGAACCAATGGGACGAATCTTACCATCTTGTAGAATACGAAGCAATTTTGCTTGTACTGCATATGGCATAGAATTTAGTTCATCCAAAAATAAAATACCACCATCTGCTAGCTCAAATAAGCCAACCTTATTCTCGGCTCCAGTATAAGCACCCTTTACTGATCCAAATAATATTGACTCTATCAAGTTTTCTGGTACTGCAGCACAGTTTTGAGCTATAAATTTATGACGTGATCGATTACTGTAGTTTACCATAGCTTGGACAAAGAGCTCCTTCCCCGTTCCCGTCTCACCATAAATGAGGGTTGGATTTGGTGCTTTAGAAAAGACTTTTGCTTTTCTTACATTTTCTATCATATCAACATTAGAAGTAAGAATATCGTCAAAGGTCATTTCTTCTTCTTTCACAAAACTTTCACCTAATTGTCTAGATGTCATTTTATCTGAAGCTTTCTTTTCCAAATCATCAATCGAGGTTATATCCTTGGATAATTCAATTGCACCTACGATTTCACCTTGTTTATTAATTGGAATGGTTAAGTTTCTAGTATTGAATACGCGTCCTTTAAAATCTCTAAATATCTGATTCTCTCTATAAACGACGCGTCCTTTTTTTATACATTCTAACATGGAACTTTCACTTGTGTTTAATGCGGGATACACTTCAAAAAAGTTTTTTGTTATATAATCGGAATAATCATTTTCTAAAAGATCCTCGTCGAACCTAGGATTAAAACGACTCGAATGCAAAATATTTAAATGTTTATCAACGATCATCATAGAATCTATATAGTCAATTTGCCAAAATTTCTCATCAAACATTTGTATCCCTCCCTATCCAACTCCATCTATATATACGTTCATATAAGTTGAATAAATATACTCCTATTATACATAAATATAGATGTACTGTTAACGATACACTTCTTATTGATATGCAGTAAGGTTTCGTGTTAGAATTCTTATAATAAGATTTCTAATAGTTATTCATAATTCGGAGGTAATTTATGACTACCGGGACTATAATGGGCAATGCCTTTAATACATTTCTACCTTATTATTTTGGCATGATTAACCCCATCGTACATACAGAACAAAATGAAGAATACAAGCTTAATGAAAATCAAGTTAAGACCATCATGTGTATACACCATTTAGAACGTGTAATGCCATCTGTAATTAGTCAAGTTTTTAATATACAAAAAGGTAGCTTAACAACAATCATAAAATCACTTATAAAACTAGAACTTGTCTACAAATCCTATGACAAGGAAAACCAACGTAGTTACTATTTAGAGTTAACAGAAAAAGGACAGGTATTTGTGTCTTATAAAATGAATAAAATCAATGAGGATTTTGAGGGATTGTTTAACCTTATGCCTCAAGAAGATGCTAAGCAAATATCAATAGCATTTGATTTGCTGTGTAATTACTTAGAAACTAAAAGAGAACTTTAACTATAAAAGGAGTGACATTATGGCTATAACTGAGTACGATGCCTTTGGACCATGGATTTATGAAGTTACTGATAAACATCCCCTACCTCCTCAGTTTGAGAAACAAGTAGAAGAACATGATTATGAGATTCTAATAAAAATACCTCGCGATATTGAACGTAGAAAAGCCAATCCTGATATGGCTTTGTACAACTATGTTATTGGCTGTTTTGAAGAAAAAATCTATATTTATCAACGACTCGAATCTGAAGTAACTAAACACATTGTTAATATTAAAGAAGTTTGTGCCTTAAGAGACCTTCACAATTTACTATTAGGAGAGTATCAATTATATACAGCAGACTCAATCATTTCATTTAAATACAATACCGTTTCAAGTGACCTTATTAAAAAACTAACCGATTGGATACGTTCGAAACAAGTGTTTAACAAAGAGCAAAGCTCTGTTCCAAGCATCAATGATGAAGCTGTTGCATCCATTGACGACATATACTCAAATATCTACCATGCTATGCAACGAGAAGAGGATCATTTAAAAATAATAGCATTACAGGAAAAAGTTAAACTTAAATACGTGAATCATAATCCGATCCAGAAGATTTATAAATCATTACTTAATAGCCACCTACAAAGTGGTCTATACCTAAAATCCAGCACTGATATCATACTCCTTCAACGTGGTTTTTCATTTACAAAAATGGGTTATACAGATTATAGTAACATGTTTACTTATATCCCTTTTAAACACATTAAAAATGTTTCAGTTAATCCATCTAGTCTTACGTCTGAAGTAGTAAACATAAAAATTGAGGCAAATAATCATACATTCGATATGATGTTAAAAGCAGATAACGCCTCACTAAAAGGCTTTGAGAATTATATAGAAAAAATTTGCTCTAAATAGAGTTCCTTTGTTCTTAATTAAAAACCGCTAAGCGACTATTACTAAATTGTCGTTTAGCGGTTCATTTTTTTCATTTATCTTTCTTGGACCTTCCTTTAACATGATTCAATAAATAATGAATCATTCTATCAGATCGCATAGGAAGTTTAATACGAATATGCTCAAGTATTGATTTTAAAGGAATATCCTGTGCCGCACGCCATGCATCGATATTCATTTTAGCATCTTTCTTCAGGGTTTTAGGATTTATCCTAAAAGTTTTCATTAACCGTCTAATTACCTTTCGCCCTTTTCTATCTTCAAGCCACTCTCGTAATGTACTTCCAACATGAAGGCGTGAAGGCAACTCATCTGTTGCTATGACATGGACTTCTTTCGATAATCGAATATCCTCAGTTGATCTAGCAATACTTATGACAAAGTCGCCTGTTTCAACAATCCATTTACTATACCGTGGTGCAAAATAACTAAATGCTTCTTTTTCTAATGTAAAGTATACTTTTTTTGTCTGACCACTTTCAAACCATACTTTATCAAATGCTTTGAGTTCTTTAATAGGTCTAGGTATGCTACACTCTACGTCACTAACATATAACTGTACCACTTCATAACTAGCTAATGGTCCAGTATTTGTAACAGACACCTCCACCTCTAAGAATCCAGAATCTTTGATTTTAGATTTATTTATTTTAAGGTTTTTGTATTCAAAATCGGTGTATGATAGACCATAGCCAAACGGGTAAAGTGTTTTCATTTTGCGATAATCATAATACCGATAACCTACGAAAATACCTTCTCCATAATAGGCTTTATGATTTTCACCAGGATAATGAATATAAGATGGCGTATCTTCGAGTCTTAAAGGAAAGCTCTCAGCAAGTCGCCCAGATGGTGACATTAAGCCAAATAATAGTTCAGCTATGGCTTGTCCACCACCTTCACCATATAACCAAGCTTCCATAATGCCCTGTACATTTTGATGCCATCCACCCATGGTTATAGGAGATCCATTATTTAAAACCACAACTACTTTTGAGTGATTATTAGAAACCGATTGAATCAGATTAATTTGTTGGGTTGGTAAAGTTAAATCCTCTCGATCATAAAATTCAGATTCTTTATAAGGTGGTAAACATGCAAATATTACAACCACATCAGCACGTTCAGTAATTTTTAGAGCATCATCAATTAAAGTCTGAGATTCCTCGTCTTCCATGGTATATCCTGGTTCGTAAAGTAATACAGCTGATCCAGCAAGGTTTTCTAATGCTTCAAAGGGTATGTCCACCTGTTTTGGATTAACTTCAGAACTACCACCACCTTGAATACGTGGCTCTTTTGATGCTAAACCTACTACAGCAATAATTTTGTTACCTTTCAAGGGGAGTACTTCATCTTCATTTTTTAATAAGACCATACTCTCACGCGCTACTTTTTGAGCCAGTTTATGATGGTCTGTAAGGTCTCCAAAATGATAATGATTCTTTGAATTAATACGTTCAACCAGTTTTAGTATTCGCTCTACAGAAATATCCACTGTAGCTTCATCAAGATCTCCTCTTTTAACAGCGTTGAGTAAAAGTTCATAGGACTCTTCTCTTGGTCCTGGCATTTCTAAATCTGTCCCAGATTTTAGAGCTTTGAGTCTATTTTGCACTGCACCCCAATCAGAAATAACAACACCTTGATATCCCCATTCATTGCGTAATACGTGGTTTAACAACCAAGGTGATTCTGTACAATAGGTACCATTTAATCGATTATACGCCGCCATAATCCCCCATGGTTTAGCTTTTATAATCGCTCTTCTAAATGATTCTAAGTATATCTCTCTCAAAGCTCTATCAGTGACTTCTGCACTAATTCGATGACGTTCATACTCTTGATTATTAGCTACAAAATGCTTGAGTACTGCTCCTACACCTTTACTCTGAATACCATTAATATAGGATGCTGCTAACTCTCCAGCCAAGTAAGGATCTTCAGAAAAATATTCGAAATTACGACCACATATAGGTAGTCTTTTAATATTGTTACCTGGTCCAAGTAATAAATCTACACCTTGTTGCTTACATTCTTCTCCTAATGCCTTACCAACAAGTTTAATTAAACTCATGTCCCAAGAACTGCCAAGTGCTGATGCCGTAGGAAAACAAGTCGCTTTTTTGCTCTCAGGAATTTGAAGTTCATCTCTAATAGCTAAATCAACTTCATTACGTACACCGTGAGGCCCGTCTGTCATACGTATTGCATTAATGCCATATTGATTCAAAGCAACTGTTTCCCATAAGGAAGAACCTATTAATAACTGTAACTTTTCTTCTAAGGTTAATTGACTCAATAATCGTTTTATACGCATAAAATCACCTTCTATTACATTTATTCTCTGACTTTAATGCATAGAAACATTAATTGAATATAAAAAACAGTTTAGAACCCTAATGAGATCTAAACTGTTGTATAATGATCTTCTTATTCAATTTTAACCTCAAGTTTGTCTTTTAGCTCATATTCCATATTCATAATTTCTATGATAAGGATTTTTGTTTTCGTAAGATTAATAACTTTGATATATTTTTGTTCTTTACTCATTTCAATCATTAATCTTTGACCATGCCATTCAATCTGAAACGCCAGCTCCTTCCATGCATTTGGCAGTTTAGGTTGAATCTTTAGTTGACCATCATTAATGCCAATACCTCCAAAACCTAATATGGTATCCATCCATATACCACCTATAGCGGCGGCGTGAATGCCTGCGTCAGATGATTTCATGTATGATCCCAAGTCGATCATAGCTGCTTTCTGAAAGAATGCATATGCAGTTTCATACTCTTCTATATCACAGGCTAATAAGGTATGCATAGACAGACTTAAAGAAGAATCATGGAGGGTTTTGGGTTCGTAATAATCCCAATTTGCTTTTTTAATCTCCTTACTATAACGGTTACTATGTAGGAACATGAGACTTAGTACATCTGCTTGTTTAGTCACTTGATAGTCTGCTAATTGAGTAATATTATAGTCTTCAAAAATTGCATCCACCCGACTTTGGTTTCTATAATAGCCTACATCTAGTTTTTTCTTTAGTAAGTAACTATCATCTTGAGGAAGAATCCCATCTTCATTTGGAGAAGGAACATAAAGCAAAGGAAGCTTCTCTTTTAAATCTGAAAATAGTTCATTCAACTTTAAGCACTCATTTAATTTTTCAAAACATGTAGGATCATTTTCTTTTATTTTTTCATAGCATTTAAGGCCTAATTGCATATTATTTTGAGCCATGGTATTTGTATATGCATTATTGTTGACATGCTCTTTATATTCATCAGGACCTATAACATTACAAATTTCCATTTGCTTTTTAATCTCGTTCCATTCTAGTCTACTTCCCCAAAAGCGTGCTGTTTCAAAAATAATTTCGTAGCCATAATTTTTCATAAATTCATCGTCATCACTAACTAGATAATACTGCCAAACTGCAAAAGCTATATCTGCACTAATATGATGTTCAATGATTCCCGTCCAAATACGCATGGGTTCTCCAGTAACAACATCTGCTGCACCCCATTCTGGTGTTACTTCACCATCATCAATCCATGCTGTTTCCCAAGGGAACATTGCTCCTTCATAACCATTTTTTAAGGCTTTACTACGAGCACTATCAAGCAAGCGGTAGCGGTACTTTAACAGATTTTTTGCAACCTCCGGTTCTACATATGAAAAATAAGGTAAAATGAAAATCTCTGTATCCCAAAAGGAATGACCTTTATAACCTTCTCCGCAAAGTCCTTTAGCTGCAATCCCTATGCGGTCATCATGATAAGGTGCCATAATTCGCAAATGATATTGCGCGAATCGAACTGCTAGTTCATCTATGTCATTTTCCGATTGGAGAAAGACGCCATTACTCATCCAATAGTCTTGCCATTTTTCCTTACTCTTATTCAACAACTCTTCATAGCCAAGACTACCTTCTGAACGAATCATATCCAACCCAGTTTCTTTGAGTGCTTCTAAGTTTAAACTAAGCTCCTGCCATTGCTTATCACGACTCGTATTGATCACTACTATTTTTTCAAAATAGAAGGTTTCATTTTGAGATACTTTTAACTTGTAATTATACGTTACCCTTCGGCGCTCCATTGAAATTGCTGGTTTTACATGTTGTTCTTTTTCATTTATAACAATGTTGTGTCCACATGCAATGGCAACCCCAACACGAGATTCAGTTGTTGTCGTTGTCATGGTAAGATAGGTGTCCTCGTACGTGCGTCTCTCAGGATCTGAAAAGTGCTGTACACCTGAATTGTTGACTTGTCCATCAATGCCACTCTGTAAATCGATTTCGACGTTCCCATCTACTGGAGTTAACTGAATCTGCATACCCATTAAATGTTTATTGCTCAGCGAAATGAATCTACGGAATCGAATATTAAAAGTTTCGCCATTATCTGATCTCCAAGTAACATCTCGAATCACTTCACCTATTTTTAAATTCAAACGACGTTCATAATTAAGAATTTCGCCGTCTTGTAGTGTGAATTTCTTTCCGTTAAGAACCATCTTAATCTGTGTAACATCTGGCATATTGGGAAGTTCGGTCACTTCACTTTCATCAAATTTATTAAATGTACCAGCAACAAACCAATTGCGTTTTTCGTTTAAATAAGGTTCTTCCAAAGCAGATCTTAGTCCCATATAACCATTACCAAGACTCATTATCACTTCGCATTTTCCTAAAGATTCTGGATGAAATTCGGATTCGCTAACAATCCAATTCTTTAAAATTCCATTCCCTTTGTCGTACTTAATCATCAAATCAACTCCAATACAATATACTCTTTGTACGTATTTTCATACAATGAGTATATGCTCCCAACTTTGTGAAATCAATCGATACACGGAGTTTCGTAGGAGTTCTCAGAGAATCTTATGATTTCTCACAATAAGTAAACTATAATGAAAAAAACTCTTACTTATCATCATTTAAAATAGTAAAAAGCAGATATCTCACTCTTATGAGATATCTGCTTCAGTATAATTAAGCTAGTTTATCTTTTTTAAACTAAATCAATCTCTTAATATCTATACCAACACTTTTAAATGCTTTTCTTATTCTTGCAGATTGACTCTTGTTAAGAGAGCTGTATCTTTCTTTTACAATACCAATAATGTCTTCTCTGTTTCTATCGCTAAGAATAGACATATAGTCTTCTACACGTTTACCAAAATCCACTGGTCTGCATTCTTTAATGTAGTTCAGTAAAATAGGATACAAGTGATTATAATAGGTATCATTTACTTCTGATAAAGCTGTTAGTACTTTAATACCTGTAACATGTGTAATAACAGTACCAGTCTCTGTATGATGAAGTATAAGCGCTATACTTGAGTAAATTTTTTCATGCTCTATCTTTGCAATATTCCATAAGGCAATCATTGCACCCCATACCATACGATTGTTTTTACTAGATAGAAGTTTTAAGTAATCATCTACATATTTACTAATTAGTTCTGGTTTCAAATATCCCGCTTCATACAATACTTTTAAACAATCACTTGCTACAGATTTGTTTTTATCGTACAGGTAACTTGCTATTTCATCAAAACCTTCAATATTATTAGATTCGACAAGTTCTTTCGCTAATTCTTGATTTGGTACCTCATCTCTTCTATTTAAGTTATAAGCTATTTTATCTATATATGCCATATTACCTCCGAAATATTTAGTACTTAAATTATATCTAATGTCCCTCCTAACTGCAAAAAAATATGGAATGACAATACTTATTCAAGATATCAATAACAATTCTAATAAGCTAATTTCTAGTTTTCTCCATATATTATGTTAAAATTAAACATAATAATACAAACAAATATAAAAGTGGAGGTATGAATTTGGAAAACAGTAGATGTATTGATAAACTCGAAAATGAGCGTATTTTAGTAGAAACAATTGAGCAAACAAAATTAAAAGGTGCTAGAAGTGGCTATGGTGCAGAGAGAGTATTTTACTTAGATAAGTCTGGCGTAACCTTAAAAAACGTTAAAATTACCCTCAAAAAAGGATCTGTTAAATTAGAATCTGGGGCTTTATATTTCATGAAAGGAAAAATTGATGTTGAGACCAAAGCTGCTAAGGGTTTCTTAAAGAATCTTGGTTCTAGTATGCTAAGTGGTGAGAAAATGTTTAAACCTACATACTCTGGGGTCGGTGAAATATGGTTAGAACCTTCATTTGGTCATTTTATGTTAATAGAATTAGATAATGATGAAATAATCGTTGATAAAGGTATGTTCTATGCATGTGAAAGTGACATGGAAGTATCTGCAGTGGTCCAAAAGAATGTATCTTCTGCTATGTTTGGCGGAGAAGGTTTCTTCCAAACGCGTATAGCAGGAACAGGTATTGTAGTCTTATCTATTCCTGTTCCTATGGATGAAGTTATGGTTTATCATTTAGAAAATGACGAAGTCAAAGTTGATGGTAACTTTGCAATACTAAGAAGAGGCAATATACAATTTAGTGTCGAGATGATTACCAAGGGAATCATTGGCACAATGACTTCTGGCGAGGGATTACTTCAGACATTTAAAGGCACTGGTGAGGTTTGGTTAGCTCCAACACAGACTATTTACGATAAATTAGAGAGTGGTTATGATGTAACCTCAATCGATGGCTCTGGAGGTTCTAATACGCGTACTTGATATGAGTCGATTAGTCAAACTTGTCAAGTCTAAATCATGCATATTAGTATGCAATTAAGCTTATTTTTATTATTATTCCCAATAGGTTTCATGCAACTATTTAGTTTTCTTATGAACCATTTCTTTTTATTGTATCTAGCTTTATCTCCCCTTAGAATAAAGAAGGATTTAAACAATATTTTAGGGGGAAACAAAAATGAAAAGAAATTTAACACTATTATTCGCAGTCATGACTATGATTGCACTATTGGCTGGATGTTCGTCTAGTGAGGCACTTAACACTGTAGGTACTTCTGTTGATGGTAATGAAGTAAAAATTGAAGCAGCTGCAATGAAACTGGTAAACGCAGTCGAAAAAGGCGGATACAAGTTAGTAAAATCAGAAGAGCTTAAAACATGGATCGATGAAGGCAATGAAATGATTGTTATTGATACTATGCCTGCTGATTTTTATGGTAAAGGTCATATTCCTACTGCTAAAAACGCTGTAATGCCTAAAACAAGCCTGGCAGATGCTACTGACGATGAAAAAGCTGCTTTTGAAGCACAGCTAGGCGATGATAAAGATGCATTAATCGTTGTATATTGTGGTTTTACAGCTTGCGGTCGTAGTGATGCTGGTGCAGCATATGCTGTCGAATTAGGATATACAAACGTATACAGACAACCAGGTGGTATCATTGCGTGGAGAAATGCAGAATACGAAGAAGAAAAGTAAGCTATCAATAATATAAGTATGAAAGGAGATTCCTTTGAAGAAGAGAATTTCGATCGTATTAGGAATCAGTACTGTTATTCTATTATTAGCTGTTTTCTTTATGCAAAACAATAATGATCAGTCTCAATCGCTTTCAATTCATAACCAACATATTCAAGTAGCTTCTATAAAACTTGGAATGTCTGAACAGGAAGTCTTTGAACAACTAAAAGTAAAACCTGAAGAAGAAATGTGTGTATATGGATACGAGTTTAATTTTAAGGATGAAGGTCTTAACCTCGGTTTTCGAGTAGATACCAATACCATTCGTAGAATTACTGTTATAAACAATACCGATACCCTTTATGGAATCAAGAACGGTATGACTTTAGATGAAGCAAAGCAAGTATTATTAGATGCTGGTTTCATGTCTGACGAAACTGTAAAGAATCGATATAAAATCGATGATGTATATTTTACAGTCGTATCAAAAAAAGGAACTCATGTAGATCAATTAATTATAGAAATAATTGATGATAAGATTCTGGAATATGCTCAATAATCTAGACCGTTGACTTTGTCAACAGCCTCTAAAAATAGCCCTTATTTAAGGGCTATTTTTTATGCTCAATTCTTAATATTCTCTGAAGAAGTACAAGATTATTTGACTTTACTGACCAATCAGTATAAAATAATATCAAATTACATATACTACCTACTAAGGAGTTATCTTATGCTAAATTATAAAACCTATGAAAACGAGAACTCAAATAAATGGATTGTTTTAATTCATGGTATTGGCATCGGTTCTAGTGTTTGGTTCAGACAAATTAAAGAAATGAAAAAGCATATAAATATTCTCATGATCGATTTAAATGGCCATGGTAAATCACAAGACCAAGAACTTATATACAGTAGATATAGCCCTGAAAATGTATCTAAAGACATTTTAGAGGTCCTTAACTACGAGCAAATACATTCTGCCACTTTTGTTGGTTTATCACTTGGTGCAGTTGTAGTAAACGCATTTAGCACACTCTTCCCTGAAAGAATTGACAAAAAAATTCTAGTAGGTGGTGTCCTAAAGCTTTCTAAGCTCAAGGTATTGTTTGGTCATTTTGTGATCCACTTTAACAAATTTGTTACTTATAAAACCTTCTAC
>Ga0209272_10000569_pt1 | contig 29032 bp, 23 predicted proteins | sample tdDd002_FD_187125 | JGI IMG/M metagenome (GOLD analysis project Ga0209272, IMG submission 187125) | Marine sediment microbial communities from the Atlantic coast under amendment with organic carbon and nitrate - tdDd00.2 (SPAdes)... | ecosystem: Environmental > Aquatic > Marine > Coastal >... | reverse complement strand
ATGTTTTCTAAGATAATGCTTATCTAATAAATGATCGTCAATTTTCTTCACCGTCTGGTTTAGTTTTTCAGTTCTAAAAGCCATCTTACAGACTTCTTCTACAACTTTTGCATTATGAACAGCATCTGTTGCACTCTTTCCCCATGTAAATGGTCCATGATTACTTACAATAATCCCTGGCATTTCTAAAGGTTTATAATTCTTTTTTACAAGCGTTTCAATAATGACCTTGCCTGTATTGAGTTCATAATCACTCTTTATTTCTTCTTTTGTCAGACTACGTGTACAAGGGATATCACCATAGAAGTAGTCTGCATGTGTTGTCCCATAAGAGGGAACATCTCTACAGGCTTGAGCCCAAGAAGTTGCCCATTCTGAATGGGTATGTACCACACCATTGATATGTTTAAAACATCTATAAAGTTCTAAATGAGTTGGTGTATCAGATGAAGGTTTCATATCACCTTCTATGATATTACCCTCTAAGTCAATAACGACCATATCGCTAGGTTTCATCGTATCGTACTTAACACCACTAGGTTTGATCACCACCAAATTGGTCTCGCGATCTATAGCACTCACATTCCCCCAGGTATATATAACAAGATTCTGATTTACCAATTCAATATTGGCATCGTAGACTTCTTGTTTCAATTTTTCCAACATAATTGTCTCCTACATCTTTTGCTTCAACCATTCTTTTGCTTGTACGATGTGTTCTATTGTTTGTTCTTTTGTTTCGTCTAAATTATTATCTGCCCACATCTCAATTAAAAAAGGTCCGCTATATTCTTTTTCTGTCAGTGTTTCAAAAAGACTTCTGAACTTAACTGTGCCATCACCAAATGGTACACATTTAAAGACACCTGGTTTTGTATCTTTCAGATGAATCGCAACAATATGATCAAATCCTTTGATGAGTTCTTCACTTGGCTTAGTTGTCCACTGCGTCAGATTGCCTAAATCCGGATAAATTTTCAGCCAAGGTGAATTAATCAGTTCAATGTATTTCATACATCTTGTAATGGTCCCAATAAAATGTGTGTCCATAATCTCAATTGACAACATTATATTGGATTCACTTGCTAGTTTGGCAGCATGCTTCAATCCTTCAATAAAACGTTCTTCTGTCTCTTTTGTCTGTTCTTCATAATAAACATCATATCCTGCCAGTTGAATATTTCTAATACCAAGAGCTTCAGCTAGATTAATCGCTTTTTCCATGATTTCATAAGCTCTTTCTCTTTTAGAAACATCTTCACTCCCAAAAGGAAACCTTCTATGTGCACTTAAGCACATAGAATTTATATAGAAGTCTGCTTCAAATAATGTATTTCTCAAAGCAGCACATGTATCCTTTGACCAATCTAATCTTGATAACCTTTCATCACTTTCATCCACTGACATTTCTATAAAATCATATCCAGCAGAAATGGCGATATCAATTTTATCTTGCCATTCAAAGCGATTAGGAATCGCTTTTTCATAAATGCCAAATCGATTGTTTTTCAAACTCATAATTAGCTCCAGTATGTAGATATTTCTGACTTAAACGATTTTGCTGCTGTCTCTGGACACTTTGCATCTCTGATGCTTCTTCCAGCTATAAAGCAGTAAATTGGTAAGTCTTTGAATAATTTGATATCCTCAATTGTCAAGCCACCTGTTACAGTGACGTCAAAGCCCATATCACATAATTTACCCAGCTTATCTAAGTCTTTAGGCCCCCAGTTTTGACCTGCAGCCTGAGCATCTCTAGAACGATGATAAACCACTTGAGTTAATCCAGCTTCTTTCCAAGATGCTGCATGATCCCATGTCCAGTCACCATATAGTTCGATTTGAACATCTTTATCTGATTCGTATGATTTAGCAACATCTAACATACCTGTCATCGTTGGAATCTCCGCACAACAGATAACCGTCATCCATGTCGCACCAGCGCCATAACACTGCTTCGCCAATAAACTACCCGCATCTGCGCCTTTAATATCCGCTAGAATAATCTTCTCTGGATACAAAGCTCTTAAACATCTAACAGGTTCTAGCCCTTCAGCTACATGTAAAATAGTTCCTACTTCTATAACATCAATGTGTTCACCAATGTCTCTGATAGATGCTAAGGCATCTTTTAATGATGTATTGTCTAAAGCGACTTGTAATTTTGGTAACATTTTGCCTCCTATAAGCCCAGTGCTTCTTTAACTTTTGTTGTAATTTCTTCTTCTGATACAAGATTAACCAGTCCTACTACTTTTGAATCTCCTGTCACTTTAAAGTCCTTTACAAAAGGCTTAGAAACTAAGATCAGATCATAACTATTGGCTGCTGATTTTGCTTGACCCACACTTGAATGATCAATTGTATGTGGTATATTTAAGTCATTTAAGACTTTATCAATTTTCATTTTAATGATCATACTTGATCCCATACCGTTGCCACATGCTGCTAATACTTTTAACATAATTTTCTCCTTAGTCGATTAAAGTAACGATTTAAATGGTAAATCCGGTTCAATTTCAAATGCATCCTCAAAACCACGTTGGTAGTGATATTCCATATCGTCTTTATCGTTAGGGAATGTAAACTTACCGCCGACTTGCCAAATAAATGGTTTGAATTTGTATTTCAATATATCTTTTTTCATGTTCCAAAGGACTGTGATTTCTTTTGGATCAGCTTGGAAGTTGGTCCAGATATCATGGTGGAACGGAATAACAACTTGTGTCTCTAAACATTCTGCCATTTTAAGAATATCAATTGATGACATTTTATCTGTCATACCTCTTGGATTCTCACCGAATGAGCCTAATGCCACATCAACTTTATGATCTCTTCCATGTTTTCTATAGTAATTTGAGTAATGCGAATCACCACTATGATACAGATTACCACCTGGTGTTTTGATTAAGTAGTTAACAGCAAGTAAATCCATATCTCTTACGGGTTGATCTTTCAAAATCATACCTGCAGGTGCTGTAACCAACTCTGTTCTATCAAATGAATCCAAAGCAACAATTTCAGTATCTTTTATTTTAACCACATCACCTGGCTTTACAACGATACAACGATCGGCTGGTACACCCCAACTTACCCATAAATCCACACATGCTTGTGGTCCTATAAAAGGTACAGTATCTGGACAGTTTTGAAGTACTGCAGCTGCTACATTTTCATCTATGTGATCGCCATGATCATGTGTTGATAATACAGCATCCAATGATTTGATTTTAAATGGGTCTAAAACAACTGGTACATTTCTAAGGTTAGGTTGCAATTTGACACAACCAATCATTCTTTGATGCTGATGCTGATCTCTCATTAATTTATTTTTTTTCGTTCTTTTACCAGATTTCACCCATAAGTCGATTAAAATATTGGCATTACCTTCACTTTTAACCCAAATACCGGTACACCCTAACCACCACATTGCAAAAGTACCAGGTGCAACAACTTCTTCTTCTATTTCTTCATTTAACCAAGTACCCCATTCTGGGAATGTGCTTAGTATCCAACTTTCTCTTGTAATTTCACTTACTTTGCTCATTATATGTCTCCTTTTAGTAAATGTTTGCACACCTACTGTTCTTCTAATTATTTTGGAATATATTTAATAATTCAGTCTTTGTCGTTGCTTTTAACGCACCATCAAATCTTTCACTATCTGATAATACCTCAACTATAAATTGTAATATCTCTAGATGTGATTCTGCATTGACACACGAAAGCGCTACCAACAACTCTACTTGATGTTCAGGTTCTTCTGAAAATCCTATGGGTTGCTCTAGTTTTAAAATTGAATAACCAATTTTTTTGGAACCTGTTTCAGGACGCGCATGTGGCATTGCTACTTTTGGTGCTATTACAATATAAGGTCCATATTCATTTACAGAATCTATCATGGCATCTATATAACCTTGATCGACATACTCCCCCTCTAAAAGTGGTTGTGCTGACTTTATAATTGCCTCTTCCCATGTTGAAACACTTGATTCAAATTGGATTAGGCTTTCATTTAATTCAAACTCGTTTACCATTTATGCCTCCATGTTTTCTTTTAATAAAAAGGTGTTAATGGCATACGAAACGCCACTTTCATTATGATCTACCGATATGAAATCAGCAATTTCTTTTACAACTGCCACACCATTTGCTGTTGTAATGGCTGTACCAGCATGTTTTAACATTTCTAAGTCATTGTAATTGTCACCAAATGCAACAACTTCTGAAATATCTATATGATAATGATCAATCAAATGATCAATTGCTTGCTTCTTACTTGTATTTATTGGCATGATATCATAAAATCCACTTGCCGACTGTACTTTCGTCAGCTCTGAAAATGATTTGAATTTATCATTCATTTTAAGATATTTATCTGGATCTTTTTCAATTACCAATATCTTATACACTTCATATGTTTCCGCAATATACGAAGCACTCTCTTCTATGATAAAATTCGCCCTGCAATCCTTTTCTAATTTCTGATTACGCTCAATAAAATACTGTGTTCTGTAGTTATCTGTTGAGATGATGGCATCCTCTGTATACACCATGTAAATATGATGATCTCTTTGACAAAGTTCAATAATGCCTTGAACATCTTCTTTTGGAATCACTTTCTTAAAAACAACTTCTTTTGTAAATGGATTTCGAATCATTGCACCATTACATGATATAACCGGTTCAAGAACATCTAACTTCTTAACATATTCTTTGACAAGCATATCGGGTCTACCTGTTGCTATGACTATTTTACATCCTTTTGATTCTATTTTTTTTATAGCAAGAAGATTTTCTTCAGATATCTCATGATGTCTATCTAATAAAGTGCCATCTAAATCAAATACCGCTAATTTATACATTGTCTCTCCTTAAGAAATACCATGAGATTATTAACTCATTTCATCACTTTTATATGTTATTTCTTTCATTAAAAAAGGGATGCGGTCTTTTCAGACCGCAATTTACCTTTAAGCTGCTTCGTCATACATCATTGTAGTGAAGTAGTTTTTCTTGTGTCTTCTATACTGTACTTGTGGAATTACTAATAATAATCCGATTAATGCAATTGGTACGATGATACCAAACGCACTTGCTAAGATTGTTGTTCCAGCCCATAATGTAGCCCAGTCAAACATACCCATCCAACCGATTACTAAGTCATTACCTTTAAGGAAGTTAAGCACAAGCGCTGAACCTAATACTTGAATAATGCCTGATACAAATGGAATCACTGCTGCTGCAACTCTACCACCTGATTTGTTAGCATAAACTGCTAATGTACCATTATCAAAGAATAAACAAATGAATCCTGCAATAATAAGGATTGGTGACTTCATAACAATCAATGCACCAATTGCTAATAATTGACCAAAGAATCCAAAGATAAATCCGTAAGTTGGTGCATTTGGTGAGAATCCAAATGTTACTGCACAGTCAACAGCTGGCACTGAACCTTTTAATACTTTAGATGAAATACCATTGAATGATTCTGATAATTCAGCAACAAACATTCTTACACCTGTTAAGATAATTGTAATGTAAACTGCAAAGTATGCTGTAGTTTCAAATATGTATGTTCCAAATAAGTATTTGCTTGTATTGTAATCAAATGATTCTTTACCTAAGATCAACATGATTGATCCAACAAAGAATGTCATTAATACGACATTGGATACGATGTTATCATTAAATACTGATAACCATCCTGGTAACTCTACATTATCAACACTCTTCTCTTTGTTTCCAATCAAGCCACCTAATTTATAAGATAACCAAGCACCAAACATTTGTTGATGACCAAGTGTAAATCCTGCACCACCAGTAACATCTTGAGTTGCTTCTATAACAAGGTTCGACATTACCGACCAATATGTACCGATTAATAAACCTGTAACCACTACAAGAGGTGTAGTTACTGGAACGCCTGCTGTACCAAGTACTGTATAAAGCGCCCACAATAATACAGCAGATTGTTGATACATTATATGTCCTGTTACAAATAATGGTCTAACTTTAGTGTATTTTCTAAGTGCTACCAATAAAATGTTAAATGCAAATGCAATCAGCATAACGTATCCAACATATTGTAATGAATTGACTGAGTTTAATACTTCTGTTGCAGATGTTTGTCCAAAATACGGATCAATTACAAATGCTTCAATATCAAACTTCTCAGTTAAAGAAGTAATAATTGGTCTAAATGTCTTTACAAGACCACCAGTACCAACTTGTAATATCTTAAATCCTACAAAAGCTTTAATAAAACCTGCTAAAGCTTCATACCCTTTTTTACCTAATAATATATATCCTATAAAAACAATGGTTCCTAATAATAACGCTGGTTGACCTAAAAACTTGGCCACAAACTCGTTAAAAAAACTTAATATTTGATCCAATTTAACCCTCCAAATCCTATTAACGACTACTTACCTTTTATTGATGTTTACATCAGATAAAATCTATTTTTTTCATGAAAAGTACTGAGCTCTAAACTGAGTATAGCAAACGTTTGAACATATGTCTATCGAGCTGGCTGTTTTTGGACATATGTTCACTTTCTGTTTTTAAAGCTGTGCATCTATTGAAAACACACAACTCTCAAAAATCACTTTCATTTTTTTCACTGTAATAAAGCGTTTTTTTAGTAGCATCATGCTGAACAATTGTACAATGTTATAGTGACAGTTGAATAGACATTCACTTTTAAGATGTGTCACTACGATATTTAAGAAACGATTAACACTTTCTATTTTTGAGATGCCCTCTTTCAGTTGTTACAAATTTGTACCAACTTTATGTCTGTAGAGTAATGATTCGATATATATATTAAGACAGTAGTTATACAAAAACTCGCACGGCTGAAAATGAGGTTTAGTCAAAATGTACATTATGCACAGTAAAGTCATATAAAAAAATTGAGTTTAATTCAAAATTGCACATTATAACACAATTAAAAAGAACAATCTGATCTCTATAAATAGATTAGATTGCTCTTAATTTTCTGTTATCTCCCCTACAACTTTCATAGGTAGGGGTGAATCAAATTATCTCCAGGTGTCACAACTTTAGTTTATCAGGACCAACTCAAATAATCCATTAGCCAGATACAGAAAGCAACAAAGTAAACCATGTCTATCATATAAGATTCAATTTAACTTATTCAACAATATCTATCTCTTCTGAAAATGAAATCACCCTATGTCAGAAAGTTGTCTGATTTAGGATGATTTTTTAGTTCAATTAAATGATTTCTCTTTCTTACTATTGCAGCATATAAACTCCTCTGAAACGAAACATATATGCATTTCTACTGACATTTATCACAATAACTATTTGACCATGCTCTCACTGAAAGCATATTCGAGACCATGAGCATTTATATACTCTCGGACTTTTGTCTTCTCCTTCTTATGCAGTGCTTCGTTGTAATAATGCAAGAACTTTACTTGGTCCTCGTCTCGGTCCAAGTAAATCATAAGATTACCTATTGCACTTTTATCTTTTTGACGCTTATCTGCCTTACGATCTAAGTTGATGACCATCTTGTGTAAGACATAGTTGTATGGGTTAGGTATCCCTAGTTCCACGCCATTATAAACAACATCAATTGGGTCTTTCAATAGCATATGAACATGGTTTAATGCTTCTACTTTCTTAAGTTCAAAAGCAGGAACATCTGAAGCAGTGTAACTGCCACCCTTCATGGGAACTAAAAATTCAATTTCAAAGTCATCTTTGATCAGACGATAAATATCATGACCGCTGACATCGACATCATATCCTCTCTCGCTGAACTCGCTAAGAATATCAATGTGTTCCCTTGGCTTGTTAATGTTCTTAATCAAGAGGTCAATATCCTGTGTTCTGATCTCGCTAACAAATTCCTCAATGACTTCGCATTTCTCATAGAGATACTCCGCCCAACTCCCAATCAAGATGACATGATCACATACATTGATTTCGTCCAATATCCCAATTGTTTCTTCAAAAATACTCTGCATCCACTGGCTCCTTTACTATTATGACTTCTACTGCGACTATTTGTTTATTTTTCTTTTTTGATTTGCCTTTTTTACTTTTAGAATTTTCTCAAGATCATCAATTTGCTTACTAAGTGATTTGCATTGTGATTTAATGTTATTACGCTTCCCTATAGATTTTCTAAGATCATTCAACTCTGCTGCCTTGACATACTTAGTGACGACCTTTCCATCTTCTCTGTATGCTAGATAAAAATATGAATGTTCCTTTCGCTTCTTCTCAACTAAGGAACCTTTCGGAAGAGCATTAAGTTTCTTTTGGTAAAAATTTCTATTCTTTACCTTTCGCTCGTATTCTTCCATCAATACATTTCTTAAGTTTGCATCCATATCAACACCTCCTCAAAGGGTTAAGTCTATGCCCAACAATTGTAAAAATCTGAACATTTGTTGGGCATTTATCTTACTTATAGTATAAACCCATTGAAAATCAATTGCAATAGTTATGCCCAACATTCTCGCCAACCCCGGAAAATGTTGGGCATTTGGACGTAAATACTCACAACCTAAAAGACGCAACAAAACGAACTACCAAAACATGAAAAGTGTTTCCCCATTAATACTGCTGAAAGGCTTATCAGCCCTACATATCAGAAGGTTTATGTACACTTATTCATATAATCCTCCCTAATATTTCCCCTATACTAGTTGAAATCTCGATAACTTTTATATTATATCATATAAATATGTATTCAAGATTCTATAAAGGATTATTTTCCCTTACATATCAGAAGAAGTATCTTTTTCTAAAAAATACCTGGAGCCATTAACTTCAGGTACAATATTAATAATGATTTCAATTTATCGTGATGATCAATGTTCAAAGTGATATATTGTATTTAATTCATTGTTCGATTATCAATTAATCTTTACTTCCAATAATACGCCATCTCTTCTTTTCAAGTTCTTTATATTTGCTTAAAATAGTTGATAACTTGAATGAATTTTTACCTTCACTTAAATCATCACTTCGACATTCCATTAAATCATCAAAACTACAAATCAAACGATTAATTTCCTCATCCAATATATCAACACCATCAATCAATCGTTTAATACAATCTAAAGCCAATACAAAAAACTTAGTTAACTGTACCAACTGATCAATCTTTTCAGAAGGACCATGAAAAACAGAATTCTTGTTTTCTTCAATTTTTACAATCAACATTTCTTCAGAACAAACTAACAACATGCAAAGCATACTTTTATAACCATCGTAGGTAATAGAAAATAAATTATTTGTTGAATAAGAGTAGTTACAACTATTTTTATCATTCAAGACCTTTTTAAACCGCTTTAAAGTATCTTCTGAAAAGTACAATGATATTTCTTCACTTATAGTTTCATCATCTATTAAATCTACTCTTTCTTCTGTAGATAACTTGAACACCCCTACCAGTGGCAACAATGTCCTTAAAATATTTAAGAAAGAAGAACTTAAAAAATAACAAAACTTTTCCTCATCTACCTTTGAGTGAGGTTCATTACTTAAAAACCAGTTATATGATTCTAATAAAAGAATTTTTAATCCTTTTATAATTTCAATATTTTGAACTTTAGGATTATAGTTATTCTTATTGATCTCTGGCAGTAAACTTAAAAGATTTTTTCCTTTTAAGTTCGTACCGTTATTCTTTAATTCAAATGTAGAAATTCTTAAATCTGCTTTACTAAAAAAAGATTTTGATACTGAATTAACATCAACAAAAGGTATCGTTTTCAAGTTATGACATTCCTTTAAGAACTCATAAGATTTTCTCATTAATATTTTATTAAACTCTTTGTCATTTTCGTTTATTGCATTTTGGGGTACAACAAAAAATTCTATATCACTAAAGAACTCGATTTTGTCATTAACACTTCTGTATGTAAGTTTATTTTGAGCGGTACTTCCATATAGAATGATATGATCACAATCATCGTCATATATTTTCATTAATCCAACAATTATATGTTGAATTTCATTTTCATAAGTATTTAGTTTTTCTAAATACACAATTGTACCTCCTTTTAAAATGGTAAAATCAAATTCAGGACACTCCACATCAATTCTACAATATAACTCCAAACAATCACATTACTAGAATATTAAATCAGCCCCACATATCAGAAGATTAAAAAGAGCCAACAGTTAATGTTGACTCCAAGATTTGTTTCAATTTATATTGCAAATTCTTTTCTAATTTCTCACGACAGCAATTCCAATGCGTTAATTGCCATTTTTCGTGTGTTTTCTTGGATATTGTCCTCTTTCATTAACTCATCTTTGGTATACCATTTAAGCAAATTTGACTCTCCATCCTCTGGCATAGTCTCATGAGTATTCGATGTTGCAAAGTAAACAAAATCGATATGGTGATGTCCTGAAGATATTTCACCCATAATGGTGTAAATAGGATTTGCCAATAATATTTCCTCATCCATCTCGCATAGTTTTTTAAGGGTATCATTAGGTGATGAATAAATACTAATATCTAATCCTGATTCCTCCTTTGATTCTCTAATACAAGTTTCTTCAGGTAACTCGTTGAGTTCTATGTGACCACCTAAAGGTAACATGAGGTTAGCCTTTTTGTGTAAGTGAAGTAATACTCTATCCTCATGAACAATAAATATCGATACTGTGAAATGTCTGTCCATTCTGCCTCCTTAATCAGTATCAGAACTGAAATTCGTTTGTAACATCTCTTTCAAGATATCAACATCATGAACTAAAACTCATCAACAATATCTCGCAACAATAAATCGTTCAATATTTTCTTAGGACTTTCAGATTTAAGTAATACTCTATTTACAGCCTTAGTTATCGGCATATCCACATTGTATTTTTCGGATAATTTAATAAGTGATTCAGTAGTAGAAACACCTTCAGCTAACTTATCAAATTCTTCACCTTTAATAAATCTTTCACCAAACATTCGATTATTACTAAAATTAGAGAATAGAGTGGCCTCATAATCACCTATGTGACACAAACCGTAGGCTGTTAACTCATTACCTTCCATGGCCTTTATCAACCTTGACACTTCTCTTGACCCTCTTGCTATCAATGAACCTTTCAAACTTGAATAGTCTAAACCATCTAGCATACCAGCAGCAAGTCCAATTACATTTTTTGAAGCTGCCCCAATTTCATTACCAATCAAATCTTTATTCTTATAAAGTCTAATCAAATCACTATTAAAATGGGATATTACATCATCAATTACTTTTTCTTGTTTTGAACTGATAATCATACAATTGGGAATTCCTTTTGTAAATGCTTGAACATGTCCGGGACCAACCCATATAGCAACATTAATATCTTGATCAACTTCCTCATCTACAACTTGTGTTAATCTGTAACCTGTTGTTTTTTCAATGCCCTTCATTGCTAATATAATTGTTTTGTTACTTAAATCAAAATCATTCAACGATCTACACAAATATCTTAATTGCTGTGAATTAATAGAAATAATAATGTAATCAGCATGAGCAACAGCATCATCCAACGAATCAGTCAACTTAATGTTGAGTCCCAATTCTAAGTAATCATTTTTACGCTCTTCCCTTAACCTCTTTAAATTACTTGAACTGCTTCTACCCCATATCATTACATCATGATTAATTGAATTTGCATACCATCCAAGGAAAGTTGCCCATCTTCCACATCCTAATACTGTTATATTCATTTCTAGCCCTCTCTTAATCTACTGTATAATATAAACTTGTAAATACTTAAGTCACTTCATTGATTATATCAGAAAAATATTCTCCCACACAAATCATAATTTCTGGGATTTGAACCCTTAAGATTGCCTCATGCTAGGAACACTAAGAAAATTCGCATCATAACGATGCGAATCTCAGGAACTTTGTTAATCTATAATAAGGAATCTGTATAATCTTGATCTTTTAACCAAGAAGAAAAACCTAAGTCTTTTAGTTCCTTCTGCCCTGTATCATCAATAAAATGATCAGATATATAATCTGCATGTGCATTGTCTATTTGACCTTCTTCTATTAAATCGTGTAAAAACTCATCTTTAATCGCTACAACTTCTTGATATGCCTCTGAATCTAATGAACATGTTTCCGCTAATACTGACGTACTACCACCTAAAATCATAGCACCTAATAATAATAGTGTAATTGCTTTTCTCATATGTATACCTCATTTCTATAATAATTTTACAATAGAAATATGGCAATTTTATGTCATTTAAGTGATATTATATCGTTAAATGATTTTCATAACTGAAACATCTCTACCATATTCAAAACGACCTAACAGTATAACTAGAAATCTTATTTAATGCTATTTAATATAGTGTTATAATGAGCGTCAATGAAGTTCAATTCTTTTATAGATTTAAGGGATTATAAGTAGCTATATCCTTCATAAAAATAACTCTAATAAAGGATAGAACAAAAACCAGCAAAGCTGGCTTTAAAAGTGTTATTCTATAAATTCACTTGCTGCTTCAATATCTCCGTAGAACCGATGTTTTTTTGGTACATCATTAAAAGTTGGTGCTTCAGGACTATCAGGATCTATATCTAATACTCGATTCATGATATAAATCATCTCACCTCTTAAAAGTTCTACATTAGGTAAGAAGTCCTTTTCTTTAAAAGCTAATTGATATGAGTTGTTTAATAGATTGTTTACAGCTTTTTGTGCCCATACATCTACAACGGTGCTATTATCCTCTAATTTGACATCTAAATCTAAGTAGTTCATAAGATTAAGTACGACTTGAGATATCTGTAATCTAGTAATATTATCATCTGGTCCGAAGTTTCCATCTGGATACCCAGCAAATATACCTGTTCTTTCTATCGCTTGAACATATTTGTATGCCCAGTGCTTGTTACTAACATCATCAAATTTTTGTGATGCTGGATAATCTAAGTTTAGATTTAGCATATTGGATATCACTGTGGCAATCTCAGCTCTTGTAATATTATTATCAGGTCTAAATGTACCATCTGTATAACCAGATATATAAGAATGCTTAAGTGCTCCAAGTGGTGTTTTTTCTTCACCAACTGGATAAACAATCACATTACATGAAGCCGTTAGTGTGTCCTCAGTTGCCTTAACAACAGCTTCACCTTCAGAAACAGCGGTTACTAATCCATTTAAGACTGTAACAATATCTTCATTACTAGATGACCATATAACATTCGAACCAGTTGCTTCTAACTTAAAACTTGTTACATCAGCATCTGTCCCTACTTCTAACTCAATCGTTGTTTCACTAAGTGTAATTGATGGCACAACTGAAACCGTTGGTGCTGCTGGAGGTGTAACAGATGCTGCTGGAGGAGTTGCCGGCGGTGTCACTGGAGCAACTTCTTTAACAACAACAGTTCTTTCTACAGGATTTGATTTATTACCGGATCGATCTTCTGCTGTATATGTTAATTTATATGTCCCTGGTTTAGTAATGTCAAGTAATCCCTCTACAGCTACACTAATTATAGCATCACTATAATTATCACTTACAATATATCCTGGTTCATCAAATGTAGTATTCTCATTAATTTCTATTGTCTTATCACCTTTAAGTGTGATAGTCGGTGCTGTTGTATCGACAACATGAATAGTTTTGCCTACTTCTAAATCAGAAGCAGCATATTTCAGGAAATAGTCTCCTAAAGTATTTATGTCAAATTGATCTTCTGTATCAATTTCTCTAGTAAACGCACCTCTCATATATATTGCTCCAGGATCTATATAATTACTATGGACTTCAACAGTAACTTCAGTACCACCATTTGGAGTCAACGATTCTGTTATAGTGTCTAAATCAAATACAATGTCTGTATCTGTTGCATTAAACTCAAGATACTGTATTGCACCACCTTCACTATCATAACATCCAATAACTACTGTACTAAGGTTAAAGTCATAAAGTGGTGCAAACTTAAATCCACCATTCTCATCAAGTACAGCATTCCAATTCTTATAATCAGAACCTCCATACATTGCACTGACAGAACCTTTTATTGGTTCACCATTCTTAATGATACGACCAATTGTTACAGGCTTTTGTAAACTAACTGTTCCAACATCAAATACACCGTTTATGAAATTATCCATCATATATATCTTTGAATCAGCATCATCAGTTCCTTTAGGTGTAAAGTAGAATTCAGTATATTCATAAACATCTATGATCTTTTTTTCAAATACACCATCTATTATATTCTCTATAGATGTTTTGTAAGAATCTGATTCTGTGTTCATTTGGTTAAATAACACTTCTCCAGTAAAAGGTTGTCCTTCACTGTCATTGATCATTGCTTTTACAGAGCGATCATCCGTATGATACTTCACTTCAATATATGTTTTGCTGATATCATAAACATCAGTACGTAGATATAATCCATCAGGATCTACCATAATACCAACTTGTAAATATTCACCTTCATATGTTGGAGCAACACTAAAACGCCCTTGACTATCTGTATAGACTTCTATTTCTACCGCTATTTCATTTCTGTAATCAATAGATACCTTTTGATTTACCATAGGTGTATCATCTATGAGAACTTTACCTGTCGTTAATGGATTTTGAAACTGAAATGAACCAATATAATCACCATCAGTGAATGAAGTAATATCTTGTATCAATGTATTGGCAAATAAATTATTGTTCGGTAAAATATACATTTCCTTATAATTCTTTTCAATATCAAAAGAACCATTACCATTTACGATACTTACTACAATCTCTTCAAAATTATTCCCATCTATAAGCATAAGAATTGCTTCTCCATTATAAAGATTACCATCTGGATCTTTTACTTGAAAATATAAATCTTTTTTGCTCTCTGTTACATCAAAGTCTATATATTGAGCGTCATAAGCGAATGTCTTCTCATAATAAGGATTTGAATTATGTTTAAAAACCACTGTTTCATCATAACTTGAATCAAATGGTGCAAATGCAAAGCTATTCGTGTAGAAGAAACGCCACGGTACTTCCATATCGGGCTTGCCTTCTTTTTTAAATGTAGCTGTTACTTGTACATTGAGTTCATCGTCACCATTGTTATAAATTCTGCCTGTAAAAGTAGGTTTTTGGAATTTCACATTACCTAAATCTACAGCAGGTGAACTGCAATCATAACCTTCAAATGGAATTTTAACTGAGTTTCCATAACTACCATCTAATGGATGGAATACTGCAAAATATGTCTCATCCACATGACTTGGTATTTGAAATTCAATCTTACCATTAACAGCATCAACGAGATCATTTACATATACTTCCCATGTATTATGCTGAACATAAATACAAACTTCTACTTGACCAGTATATGAACTACCATCAGGTGTTAAAATTGTTGCAGTATGATACTCTTCGTCAGTCATGTTAATTTCAATATCTTTTCTATTATATGTATATGTTTCAAAAAACTCATTTCTATCCAATTCTCTAATTAGGATTTCAACTTTTTCATAAGGACCAATAATAAATGGGGCTGCTGCAAAAGTATTCTCATTAGATAACAACATATATCTAGTTTCATCAACTCCTGGACCATTTGCATAATTTAGTCTTATAGTATCTTCTGATTTTTCATTAGTATTATATACGGTACCTGTCGTAACAGGTTCTTGGAATGATAATGTTCCTAAATCAGCAGATGTTTTACCAAAGCAATCTGTTACATCTATCTTGATAGAGTTACCATATGAAGCATCAAGTGGATATACATATAGTTCTGCTAAATCAGGTTTTGCGCCATTAAAGTCAGAATAACTTAAAACTAAGTTACCATCATATATTTGTCTCTTGTAGTTTGGATAAGCTGTACTATTATTTTCCTTCTTAATCAATGAATATACAACGACACCTGTATACGGTGTTCCATTTGGTGTTAATACTTGTACTCTAAAACCACTAGCATAAGCAACCTGACTATTAACACTATTAAAATTACTTGTTTCATTCTCAACTGCAAATGTTCCCAAGCTTGACAGTGTCATCAGAATCAGTGTTAGTACCAAAAATCTTTTCATTACTTTTCCTTTCTCAGCTACAATTCATATTATTATCGTATTCAAGTTAAATACTAAAAAAACGAAAAACATAAGTATCCCTCTCTGAAAGAGTATCATATTAATTTGAGGTAATTGGAATATTAAACATATTTAGCTAATTTAAAAGTGTGTTTTGCCGCAATATTAACTCACAATTAACGAATTTAATAATCTCTCTTAATAATTGCTAAATCAATAATCCTCATTTACATAAGATCTTACTTTAGATATGACAAACGGTAGACCTGCGATCTACCGTTTACCTAGTTTACATAATCCATACAGAAAATCATCAATATCAAATTCAATATACATACCTATATCTGTAGTATTAGCTATAGTTACGGTACTATCGTACAATTTCATTTGTAGGGTAACTCTAATATCTTATTACACATTCAGCGTATCGAAACATTATTGAGATAGTTCAAAAGTCTCTTTCAATTATTCCTGTACTTCTAGAAAAACAACTTTCCATTTACTATCATATTCAATACTGTATTCTATCCCTATGGAATCACAAATTTCTTTAATCGATAGAGTATTGACTTTTTGCCGATTCTTTTCAATATCATAATATTTGGCCAAATAGAACCCATCGTAAAATGAAGCCCCAATCTTTTGATCGATCACACGTGCATAGTAATCCCCATCATTAATTGTAATCTCTGTCTCTTCTCCAACCTTATCCACTCCTCTATATAAGTTTGTTACCTCGATTCTCATTTTCTCATAATCAAATTCTTCCAGTACTCCCTTGAAATTTGGATTTGTCGATTTGATGTATGATAATTTTTTATTCTCAAGGAAAATAAGGTTTAAGAATGTATTGATGTCATTGTATGACTTAAAAAGTATATCTATGTCTTCTTCATTAGAAATTAAAATGTTATCTTCCAATTTGACTTTGTATAATTCGCCCTTGTATTTCACATAAAAACGATCTCTATCAAACTCGTTGAACCACTTTAGATTTCCGTATTGATATAGTAATTTGTGTGTCAGACAAAGTGCTTGTTCATTAGTCGCTTGGACTTTTGCTGCAAAACGATTATCACCTATACCGCTGATAATCCCCATTTTTTTTGCTAAGTAAGTAGATGCTTTCGCCCATTCACCAATATCTGTATCATCCTCAAATTCGACATATCCCCCATCATATTCTAGGTCAACACCGGCCAACTTCAACGTTTTAATAACAAAGGTTGCCATTTGCTCTCTATCTATTATTATCTCAGGACCAAACAAACTATCACCAATGCCCGATGTAATACCAAGTGATGCGGCTTTCATAACATAAAGATCCTTGGAATCCTCAAAGTGGATAGCATTATCTACTTCCACACTTTCTGATGTCAATTGTTCGTATAAGTTTACCATTAAATAAACGAATCGTTCCCTTGTAATTCCATCTTGGAAGTTCTCAAACGCTTCTTCCCTTAATAAATTTTCGAATCGTAGTTCCTCGATACTCTTAAGAGCCCATTCGGAAGGACCTGTACTGATTTGAGCATCTAGCTTTTCATTATTAATTTCATGTCCAGATTTTAAGCTGCTTACATGCGTAACTTCACTTGAGTCTAATTGATCAATTCGGAAATAAACACTTATGTTTTCCTCATTATTATCAAAATTAATATCATAAAGAAAAACTGTTATCATATTTTCTTCACTATGATCGTTCGAAATGCTATCAAGAAGATTCTTCTCAATAATGTACTGCACTTTATTTTCATCGGATATAACATTATCATAGTTGTCAATCCAAGATGTCATTATAATACTACCACTTGGAGGATTGAAGAATGATGTTTTAACTTTCATTGAACCATTATCATTCATTTCTTTTAATTCACCATTTGAATAGAGAATGCTGAATACATATACATCGTTTTCTTGATATACATATAATCCATCAATCTTTACTTCACCAGGATAATCATTATTTATTTCAAATTCCAGTTCCATTCCATACTTATCTTCATTTGATAATGTGCTATCTGCAAAACTTATGTTAAACGAGATTAAAAGTACAATCACTAATGCGCAACTTACAAGTCTCTTCATAACTACAACCTCCAATTAATATATCACTCATCATATAATGTAATAACTTCTTATTACGATCCAATTAGGAATATCAACGCCTATCCCGAATTCCTTTGTTTAAGTACTATATCATTTCCTGATCTAATCCTTTGTAGATTCAATCCTAATTAATTGTAAATACACAATACAAATAGATTAATCTGCCTTTTTAAATACATAGTATGCAACACTGTTATTTCTTAAATAATCGCCACTTTTCCATTCAAGAAATAGGTACTCTAATCCATCAATTTCCTGAATCATAAAACCCATGGCTGCGTCATCAAGTACAATATGATCATCTACCCAAGACGATCCCCCGCCATAACCTTCACCTGTATTAAAAGATGCGATTTCATCATTAAACCTTATACTTTTTAGCCAAAATTCACGTGCGACTTGCTCATTAGGATCAAACCGATTTTCCTCTTCAACAAGGTTTAAGACAACCCATTCACCGATTATTTTATCTGGTTCTATGTACACCGACCAATCATCCTTCCTTGATAATTCGTTAGCAAGAAATTGCTCAGTCTTATCCAATTCAACTTGAGTATTATCAATAACGTTCTCTAGATTCGCAGCTTCATCAGCTAGGTCTTGCTTCTGAGTATTAAGTTCAGTTATTATTGTTTGTTTGTCAGCTAATTGAACAGTAAGAGCGTCTACTTCAGCTATCAATTGCTCTTCCGATGCTTGAAGTTCGGATATAGTCGCTGTCAGTGTACTATAAAGAAAAGTTGATCCTCCGATACAGATGACTAATAGTACTGTAAGAATAATAACCGGTAATTTTGATTTTTTCATGTTACTTCCTCCTTAAGATTAAATTTATTGTATAATAAGACCTACGATATCGGCTGATCTTAGTATAGTCAAGATTGTTATATTACATCGTACATACTTCCAAGGGAACTTTTTGTCATATTTCACCTTCTTACGATATTTCCATTCTATCGAATTATTGTTATAATTAGGTATACTAGATGTACACTTTTTGGAGGAAAAAATGATTGAAACTAGAAAAATACTAGATCAACTAGAAAATGAGACAAATCTTAAAACGATTCTGACACAAAATAAAAGTATATATTCGGAGGCTGACTTTTCTCATCAGTTGTATTACTTGTTAGAACTAAAATCCATGAAGGCTTCAGATTTAATAAAAAAAACACAGCTTTCTAAAAGCTATGTCTATAAATTACTCGCAGGAGAACGTGCTATTTCAAGGGATAAACTACTTCAAATCACATTTGTTTTAGGTTGTACTTTAGAAGAGACTACTACACTATTTAAGTACGCAGGTGTACCAGAGCTATATCCAAAAAAAGAAAGAGATTGCATCATTATATATGCAATCCTTAATAAAATGAGTTTACATGAAGCTGGTCAACTGTTACTAGCTAATAATCATAAACCACTTCAAGATACGTATTAAAATAAATCAAATGAGATTTGCAAAGAGTTCTCATCTCCGAGCTCCAAACAGATGTCATGTGTAATTCCTTCTAATATCTCATTTTCAATTTTGTATATTATATTATTTCTGCCTTTCACTATACTATTGTGATTGAACGTAAACATTCTTAAACCTGGTGCATCACCAGCTAATCTAATTCCCAGTACATTATTCCAAATTGGAGAGTCATAAGACACATAAATATATGTATGTGTCTCATCGGAATATTTTTTTAACTCATGTAAAACGAATGAAGTATTTTTAAATGAAAAACCTTCTTCAGGATTTATTGGCTCCAACTCTGCTTCATATGCAAAATCTTCTATTACAACAAAGCCTTCTTTTGAAAGCATTTTCATTACTCCACTATCAACCTCATTATTGTCAATAGTTGTATCGGTTTGGTCTGATACTGTTCCATTACCTGTATCTATACTTCCTTTCTGAGAATCACTTGTGAAATCATCCTCACTGTTACTTTTAGAAGTATCTATCTCGTCGATTATATTTTCTTCACTCACTATATTTTCAACTACAGTTTTGTCTTTCATCTCTTGACTAAATGCTATTTCATAAATTTTTATGCCACTACCACATAATAAGATAATAAAGCTTACTATAGCAATCCATTTAAAGTGATTCTTTCGTTCTGGATGCAATTTCCTATAAACATGTTTCATTGTGCTTGGTCTGTCTTTTCTAGAAATAGCAGTCATCTCATAAATCAATTGACGGAATCGTTTTGATAGTTCAAGATTATTAAGTTGAACACGGTTATTGTTAAAGCATGGAATTGTGCCTGTAATTAAATAAGCAACTAAAACTCCTAAACTGTATATATCTGATTGGACACTAGATTGTTCGAAACCATATTGCTCAGGTGCAATAAAACCAATCACACCAATTGCCACAGTATCAAATGAAGCTGAGTCCTTATAAATTCTAGAGGAATCTAAATCAATCAAATACGCTTCTCCGTCGTTAAGAATAATATTCTTCGGGTGAATATCACGATAGATTAAACCTGACTCTATATTATGAAGGTAATCAAAAATATCAATTAGTTTCTCCATAATCGGTTTTACTTCAGCTTCACTTAGTGGGCCATTTTCCAATACATACTCATATAGAGTTTGACCTTTAATATACTCGATAATATAAATTACTGAATCCACTGAATCAATACGTTTCACTACTTTTGCTATAAAATTGTGTTTAATCTTTAACCATAACTTGAATTTAGATTCATCAAACATTTCTCGTTCTATTACTTTAGCAACCCATCTTATATTTGATGAATCTTTAAGTACATAGACATCTTTATTCTCAATTCGATAAAGTACTTCATAGTCTGGCGATAAAATTCTTTTAATCTGTATAATATTCATATATTTTCCTTTTCTAATATAATTATATCATACTGAAAGTTTATTTGACTTCTTACACACTTAAATTATCCACTTTTTTTCTCGTATGCTTATATTTCATTTATAAATATCTTGTACCTTTTCATTCAATTCATCATTTCGAGATTTACATGCCTGTACAAATACCTAGTGTTTATACTCACAAACTAATTTTCGCTTAAAATGTTACTATTCCATTGTACAAGAAAAATGATTATTCAATATTCTGTAAACTTCTATCTCTACAAACTTCAACACTAATGCAACACGATACACTTCATGCATAATATACATCTCCCCGATGAATCAGAAGCTTCCCTTAAATCAGAAAGTATCTATAGTGAATCTATAAGTACCTTCTTTGAAATATACTAACCAAATTAGGATGACGAATATCAAAAATACATTATATTTTTTCCTGTTCTTTCTCATATCCAACCTCCAATAGACTACTCTATTATTTTTATCTCTAGCACTCTTTGTAAATTTATAACCTTACAGTTCGCTACCGACAAATATATTTTTTTCATTTTTTCCATTATGCTATATATCTAAATTATTTATGCAAAATCATTAATGATACGTCTGGTAGGTCAGGAGAGTCACCTCTCGTTGTCTGGTAGGTCAGGAGAGTTGCCTCTCCGCACCCCCATAAGAACCGTGCATGACACTTTCACGTCACACGGCTCAAGCCGTTTATAACCAAGACGTCTCAGGTCTTGGCAAGTTGTTTTGAACAACAACTTTAGCAATCCAAGAATCAAAGTCTATTAACACCCATTGAGAGTCTGTAAGCGCCCGAGCACAAGCTCCTTTTGGCTTTCCTACATTCATAAAGTTTCGAATCTTTCTATGCTTCAAACGACCAGCTAGAAGTCTGCACCCGTTCAAGTTATGGCAAATCTTGAACCACTATCTATTTCATTACGAAATAGCATTTGCTTTCTCTAGCATCCCATAACCGCTGAATATTGTACTATCTTTACAGATTGCCTACCCTTGCAGGAATTTATCGGTCTTACCTAGTTGTACACCTTAGCCAATTCGTATTACCGTAGGTTCTTCCTTTACTCCGGAGCCGTTTATCCATATGATTTCAAGTGCTAGTCGCACTTATCCCCACAAATCAGAATACTCTAGTTTGACTATTCACTGTTGATTTTAAAAATGTACATAATGTTAAATTCTTAATATACAAGAAGTTGAGTATGATTCATATCAAATCATCGTTATGTACATTGTATGTTACCTTTTTTTATCACCATTGTCTTTGGTATTATAGATTTCTAATGTTGAATAATCAATGTCTTTACAAAAGAAGTCATTGTTAATAAATCTTTGATGTAATAATGTTCTTTTAATGTGTGTGCTTGTTTCTCTCCAATGCCTAAATTAATGATCTCTAATCCTCTATCATTTAAAACATTCGCGTCACTGCCACCACCTGTAAAAGTTGTTGTTGCATTGATACCAATAGCATCAAATGCCTTCTTAGCTTTTTTAACAATATTTACATCTTTATCGATATTAAAAGAACCATATAAAATATCTTCTTTAATATCTACTGTTGTATTAAACTCTTCGGCCGCAGCTTTTAAACATTCAATCATGTGATCCATTTGTTTACGAAGTTTCTTATTATCCAAACTTCTCACTTCAGCTGTTACATCAATTTCAGGCATGACTATATTGGTCGCAGTACCACCACTTACTATACCGATATTAGCAGTTGTTTCCTCATCAATTCTTAATAGGTCCATTCTATCAATGGCTCTAGAGAGTACTTGAATGGCACTGATGCCATTTTCAGGACAAACACCAGCATGAGCAGCTTTACCATGTACTTTAATTTGAAGCTTAGCTTGAGCTGGACCGTTTGTAATAATCTCTCCAGGCAATTTACTACTATCTAAGATAAATCCTTCTTTAGCCGAAATTAGGTCCATATTTAAGTTACCACTACCTTTTAAACCACCCTCCTCAGCGACAGAGAATAGAAGTTCAATATCACCATGTGGGATCTTTTCTTCAAGTATCATTTGAAGCCCTTCAACGATTGCAGCAATACCCGCTTTATCATCACCACCAAGAATGGTTGTGCCATCAGAATAGATGACATCATCTTTTATAATAGGTTTGATATCTTTACCAGGTGTAACAGTATCCATATGGGCACTGAATAACATCGTTTCTTTATTTAAAGAGCCTTTTAGCTTTGCAATTAAATTACCACAGTTGCCTCCAAATGCTTCACCAGCTTGATCGAATTCAGTTGTTAAACCCATCTGTTCCAATTCTTTCTGTAGATACAAAGCAAATTCTTTTTCATTTTTTGTTTCACTGCTGATTTTTACGTAGTTTAAAAATCTATTGACAATACGTTCTTGATTCATAGAAATCCTCTTTTCTTTGAAATTCCAATTTTCTATTAATATACACTCTTAGAGTTTATCATTATTACACATAGAATTGTACTGTCTTTCCATATAATTATGATTATATCTCGATTTGATCCAAAAAATGGTTATGAGTAAACACTTACTCATAACCATATCTCTAAACTAAGGAAATCAACTACGATTCATTCATACTACTGATTCTTTCCTTTAAATCTCTCATATTTTTAAATCTACCTTTTTTTATGTCCTTCTCAAGTTTTCTTGATTTAAACGAAGTAAACAATTGGTCTAGATTATATCCCACTGGATACAATACATCCATCGTCTTATCAAGGGTAATTCTTTTTTCAGGAACATTATCATACTTTCCATCTTTGAACACAACTACAATACTTTCATCTACTTTGTGTTCATAAACCAAAGCATGGTTCCCTGTTTCGTTGAGTAAAACACGATCACCTTTATTATAGAGAATTCTCTCTGAATCAATAGGTGCACTAGCTTTTTTGATTTCTTCTACTCTACTTTTCTTTTTAGAAAACGTATTTATTTTTTTAGCTGTTACAATTTCATGTGTGCTGTTGATTTTAATGACCCTTTCAATTATTTTATCAGATAATCCAAGTTCTTTTGAAATCCAAAGGGCATTACTTTCACCTGCTACACCTATTAAAAGTTTGTAGAGAGGTTTCAATGTCTGTCTGTCAAAATCCATAGAAGCATTTAAGAACCCTTCATGTATTTCACTGTATTCTTTTATCTTGCTATAATGTGTACTTGAAAGCGTAATAGCGCCACGGTTATAGATTTCTTCTAATATTGCAATCCCAAGCGATGCCCCATCTTTAGGATCCGTACCCGTACCAATTTCATCGATCAGGACCAAAGTTTTTCTAGATGATTTATTAACTATATTGACTAGAGCTTTCATATGTCCTGAGAATGTTGATAAAGACTGTTCAATACTTTGCGAATCACCAATATCAACAAGGATTTTATTGAAAATTGAAATGCTACTGCCTTTACCTACAGGAGGTAAAATACCACTTTGAGTCATTAGTGCCATCAATCCAACCGTTTTTAATGTGATGGTTTTTCCACCTGTATTAGGACCGGTTATAATCAAGGTTCTATAATCACTTCCAACACTTATATTTAGTGGTACAGCTTCTTTTCCCAACATCGGATGTCTTGCCTTTTTCAGATTGATGATTTCATCATCTCTTATTTCAATTTCATTACCACCGATAGAAACGGAATACTTACCTTTGGCAAATATAAAATCGTACTTCCCTATGATAAATACAGCATCGTTGATACCATTGATATTATCCAATATCAAACCTGACAACATCCACAGAATCTTATTACATTCCTCTTCTTCTTGTGATTTCAACATGATAATTTCAACTGTCAAATCTTTTATCTCATCAATTTCTACGTAAACCGTTGAACCTGATGCTGATGAGTCGATGACTGTACCTTTAACAGTTTTTCTAGCCGAAGCTTTGATTGGTATAACATAACGATCATCTCTTTGACTATAAAAACTTTCCTGTATTATCTTTGCATTTTTCTCTGCAGTAAGGAATTTATTCAGTTTATCAATTCTCTTACTGTGTAAAACATCTATTTTTTTTCTTAATTTCCCTAATGTACTGCTGGCTCTAGAATGTACTCTAGGACCTTCAATACAGTATTCAATATCATTCTCTATTGATTTATAATTTCCTAATCCTACAGAATAAGAAAACAATCTTGGTGCAAGATGTTCATAGGCATCGATTGATTTCTTTAATTGTCTTATACATCTCAGAAAATCCGAAACCTTCACTAACTCCTCTGGATGTAAAAACATGCCTTTTTCAATTTTACTTAGAAAAGGCGTTATATCACTAATACCACCTAAACTTATTCCAGAACCCTCTTTAAGGATTTTAACAGCTTCCTTTACTTCATCATATCTACTTAAAATGATTTTAGGGTCTGTTTGTGGTTTCATTTCATCTACTAACTTTTTCCCTAAATTACTAGCTGCATGCCTTTTAATTGTTTCTTTTATTTCATTGTAACCTAATATATTAAGTGTTTTATCGTTATTCACTTCTATTACCTCCAAGTATGCTAGATACTAATATACTAACATATATTCTATAACTTTCAGACTAAACCATTGGTCACCAGAGACTCTTCTAAACTCTCTTTTATAATCCATATATCATTGCTTATCAGAATAATTATTATACCGTCCATTACTATTTTGAATATACCGAAGCATATCCTTCTCTCACATTTAACATAAATCCTCCTAAAAAAAATAGACTACAAGTGCACAAAATACACCTGTAGCCAATACATATCGTTTTTAATTCTTGCTAACAAAAAAGCCGTGCAAAGCACAGCAATAATAGCAACTATAAATATAACGAGTCCTTTCAGTTTACTAAAAGGGTATGTTTATAAGCTTAGTTATTTGTGTTCTCAACCAGTACGTCTTAAAGGTACAACAAATAAACCCACTTCGGGCATTGACTTCTAAGACCGTATTAAATTACCTTTAGTTAAGAACTACCACACTCATAAAATTTCCTCCTGTTATACAACTTGAGTATACATGAGCTCTTATAAGTTTGCAAGTCTTATTGTATGTTGAGAATAATTAAAAACATCTTTTCAATAAAAGAGAAGATGCTTATGATTGTAACTTTACTTTATAATCATAAAGTGATTTTAAATATTTTCTTTCTTAATCAGTTATATTGTCAATCACTTCGTGGTACTGTCTATCGATGATACGTCTTAACTCGGTTAAGAATAATTTAGTATCTTTTTCTAAATTTATAGCAATGTTAATCCCATGTTCAAAACTGTTAATCTCCTTACTTTGTTCTAAAAACCTAACGGTTCCTTTTAATAAAGAATCCATATACGCTTCATACTCATTATTTACTATATTTCTTTCAAAAGTTATATTCATGTTCTTATATTTTGCGTACAGTTTCTTATGAGCTGTTTCTTGAGTTGCAAGTATACCAATAAATTCCTTTGGTTTATAATCATCCGTCATGGCTTTCACTTCAATATAGTGATGACGCCCAAAGTCTTCAAGTTCAATCATAATATTAATGATATTTTCCAGTGTAAATACTTCTCTCATCTTGATCTACTTTGCTACAGTGGTTCATATTGATTGACCTTTATATTTATACGCTTTTAAAGTTTCAAAATCTATTATGTAAGATTATCTGAACCTATTAAGGGTATATCTGTTAAAAGAGGAGATTGTCTTATGAGTAAAGCTTTTGAGCAACTTAGAAATCGATTAATCGATTACATACTATTAGCAATAATAATTGTGTTTATCCCCAATATATTAGTAATAATATATAGATCCTTCACGACAGGATTCACATTCAATAATTTAACTTTAATTATAATGGTTCTTTTAACAGCAAGTATGTATTTTTTCAGAGACAAACTGTCTTTAAAATTGAAATCGCGCACCATATTACTTTTTCTGTTCTTAAATGGAGTTATCAACTTATACTTCCTCGGATTATTGAGTATGGGGATCACGAATCTGCTTCTATTAGTTGTTATCGCAGCACTTCTAACCGATAGAAAAACATGGATTTCGTTGATGGTTCTTACGAGTATTACAGTTATCATTTATGCCTTATTATTCACAAAAGGTATTATATCAGTAACAATTGATCCTGAAGCTTACTCAATTGCAAAAAGTACATGGACGGTTCAAATAATGGGCTTGGTTTCTTATCAGCTAATTGTTGCCTTTTCAATCAATTATCTTATGACTAGCTTAATAAAAGCGCATAACGAAAAAGAAGAATTGATTATGAATGAAAATGAAAGACTGGAGATATTAGTTAATGACCGTACAAAACAACTCGAACAAACAATGCATGAACTCATTCAAAATGAAAGAATAGCTACATTAGGTTCACTTGTCATTGGTATTTCACATGAAGTTAACACCCCTCTTGGAGCCTCTTTGTCTACAGCTACTTTTTTGTCTACTAAAAGTGACGAACTATTGCTGGCATATAATACGAATCAATTAAGCAAAAGCGACTTATCGAAATACATACAAATTATCCATGAAAGTACAGATCTTATTTCAAATGGTTTAGAAAAAGCAGTTAGTTCAATGAACAAATTTAAAAATATATCCATACAACAAGATCAAGTGATTGTAAAAAAATTCGAACTTTGCGAGATCATTAGATTGACTATTTCAAATTTACAATCAGAATCTATATTAACGTCTCATGAAATTGATTTACAATGCGAAGAAGAAATTTGGGTACAAAGTGATCCTAGATTATTCATGCAAATAATCAATCATCTCATTTCAAATAGTGTCATACATGCTTTTTTTGATGATACAAAAGGGAAAATCAGTCTGCAAGTACAGCTCACTTCTGAGACTTTGAGAATAATTTGCGAAGATAATGGTGTTGGGATTAGCAAAGAGAGATCCGAACATATTTTTGAACCTTTCTATAAACATGATATTTCAAAAGGAAGTGGTTTGGGTTTAAGTATTGTATATAATGTAGTGACAGATCTGTTAAACGGTTCTATCGATTTAGATAGTAACTATAAAAATGGTAGTCGATTTATTATTAACATTCCAATAAACTCTTTAGAAAATCAAAGGGAGTAATTCATTAGTACTATCAAAACAACCTTTAATAGCTATAAAAGCAGTACATATCCTTCTTGAGATATGTACTGCTTTATTATTACTGATTGAAATAACAAATCTACTTAAACAAGTTAATTTCCTGTACTTTCATATGCTTTTAATCCAGACTTCCATACGACCTGATACCCAAAGGTCCAGAAGACAAGTGCAACGATTACACCCCATAAAATAGTGAGTGGATATACTGGTTTTCCAATAAAATAACTTGCAGGTATAAATGCAACAAAACCAAATGGAATAACAAAAGTTAGAATAGCTTTGATAAATGTTGAAAATATGCTTAGTGGATAACTTGAAAAATCAGAAAGCTGATAAACAATAAACAAAAACTGTTGTGATTTTTTAGTCCAAAGTGCAATAGAAGCACCGATTAGTTTAATGGACGTATAAATTAAGACCCCTGCCAATATCGCAACAACCAATAATCCCCATTGAATGACCGTGAAACTTAAGCCCAATTGGCCATATGCATATACAAAGATACTCACTCCTATAATTATTTCTCCAAAAGCATCAGGCTGAAATCTTTCTGCTATTAAATGAAATAATGGATTAATGGGTCTTAATAAGTATTTATCAAATTGTCCCGACTTCACATACGATCCAGCAAGTAACCATAGATTATCCGTAAACAGATGGTCAATCCCACGCGGAATCTGACTTAATCCATAAATGAAAAGTACTTCATGATAAGTCCAACCATTCAAATGCGGAATTCGACTGAAAATCAAACTGATAAATATTAAATTTGATGCTTGTAAGACAAAGAATGATAACATGCCGATTAAAAAATCCGTACGATACTCCATTAAGGTCTTAAGATATTGCTTCATAAATACTTTATAAATTCTAAAATGTCTCATCTTAA
>Ga0209272_10000566_pt1 | contig 29104 bp, 24 predicted proteins | sample tdDd002_FD_187125 | JGI IMG/M metagenome (GOLD analysis project Ga0209272, IMG submission 187125) | Marine sediment microbial communities from the Atlantic coast under amendment with organic carbon and nitrate - tdDd00.2 (SPAdes)... | ecosystem: Environmental > Aquatic > Marine > Coastal >... | reverse complement strand
TTTAAAGAAACCCATTGATGCCAGAGAATTAATTGCTCGTATCGTTGATGATAGTTCCTTCCAGGAATTTAAGGAGCGATATGCACCAACTATTGTTACTGGATTTGCTAAGATTATGGGATTTCCTGTTGGAATTATTGCCAATAATGGAATTATCTTTTCAGAGACCTCATTAAAAGCAGCTCACTTTATTGAATTGTGTAGTTTCCGCAAGATCCCATTGGTGTTTCTTCAGAATATTACTGGATTTATGGTGGGTAAGGAATATGAACACAAAGGAATTGCACGCGACGGAGCAAAAATGGTTCACGCCGTTGCCAATGCTCAGGTACCCAAATTTACGGTAATTGTTGGTGGATCGTTTGGAGCTGGAAATTATGCCATGGCAGGAAGAGCCTACGAACCAAGGTTATTGTTTATGTGGCCGAATGCCAAGATATCTGTGATGGGTGGTGAGCAAGCTGCAGGAGTTTTGGTTCAGGTAAAAGAACAGCAACTGAAGAACAGAGGACAGGAATTCGATTCAGAAGAGAGAGTAAAATTGCGTGAAAAGATCCTTAAAAAATATGAGGAAGAAGGATCAGCTTATTACAGCACATCACGATTGTGGGATGATGGAATTATTGATCCGGCAGATACACGTAAGGTTTTAGCCATGGGGATTGCATCATCATTAAACAAAGAATTTGGAGAACCAGATTTTGGAGTGTTTAGAATGTAATTTTAAAATAATTGAATAGGAGAAAAGAATAATATCGTCCCTATGGGACTAATGAAATTTTCACAATTGACTGCTACCATAATATCGCCCTAATAGGCTAAATATTAAAGTGTCGTAGACACGCTATTATGGTAGATAAAGATGAGGTTTTAGAAAAAGCACCGTAGGTGCGACATAATTGAAAATCAGAATTAATATGGCAAACACATATTCTCAAATAAACATACATGCGATTTTCTCGGTCAAAGGGCGAGAAAATATTTTAACGCAAAATGTTCGAGAAGAGTTGTTTAAATATATTCATGGTATTTTGAAGAATATTAAACAGTTTCCTTTGGCTGTTAATGGTTATTCTGATCATATCCATATTTTTTTTGAATTGAATCCTACTATGGCTTTATCTGATGTTATGAGAATAGTAAAATCCAATTCATCTAAATGGATGAATCAAAACAAATTTGTTTTAGGGAAGTTTCTCTGGCAAGAAGGATATGGAGCATTTTCATATTCCAAATCTCAAAGGAATAATGTCATTCAATATATAATGACACAAGAAGAACATCATAAAATGAGATCATTTAAAGAAGAGTATATGGATTTATTAGAGAAGTTTGAAATTAAATTTCAAGATGAATATGTATTTGATTTTATTGATGAATAATATCGTCCTAAAGAGCTAAAGGGAATTTAATTGAGTGCCATCGGCACGTCATTATGGTAGAAAAGAAACAAAATTTGGATAAAAGCACCATAGGTGCGAAATTATAATAAAATGAAAACATACAATACAATAGATTTCAACATCGCTAATAAAATAGGTACGATTACATTAAATCGTCCTGATATTCACAATGCATTCAATGAAACCATGATTGCAGAGATCATTGATTGCTTCGAGGAAATTGAAAAGCAGGATTATGACAATTTACGTGTTGTGATTTTGCAAGGTAAAGGTAAATCCTTTTGTGCTGGGGCAGATTTGAACTGGATGAAAGGGGTTGCAGAATACTCTTATCAGGAAAACTATTTGGAGAGTTATAAGCTATCGATGTGTTTTAATGCGGTGTATTCATGCAAATTTCCAACCATAGCTGTGGTGCATGGAGCTGCTATTGGCGGTGCAAATGGATTGTTGGCTGCCTGTGATTTTGTATTGGCTCATAAGAATACCGTTTTTTCGCTAAGTGAAGTAAAAATAGGAATTGTTCCTGCCTGTATTTCTCCTTACGTGATGAAACGTGTAGGTGAATACAAATCGAAAGAGTTAATGCTGACTGGAATGCGCTTTAATGGAAAGGAAGCACAGGAAGCTGGCTTGGCAAATTGGTCGCATGGAGATAAGAAATTGAAAGCCAAACTGACTGATTTAATCTCGAAATTAAAGACTAGTGGTCCTGTTGCGGTATCAACCTGTAAACGTCTGATTTATGATGTGGAGAATGAATGGACACATGAAGAGGCGATGGAAAATACTGCTAAAATGATTGCTGATTTGCGTCAATCGGATGAGGGACAGGAAGGCATGAGTTCATTCCTTGAAAAACGCAAACCAAATTGGATATTGGATAATTAATATTTGTAGAGACGCACTGCCGTGCGTTTGTACCACATAAATAGAATATGTATTACAAAAGAATAGTAATAGCAAACCGAGGTGAGATTGCCCTACGAATTATGCGCACAGCAAAAGATTTGGGCATTCATACCATTGCGCTCTATTCCGATTTGGATAGAGATGCTCAGCATGTGATTCAAGCGGATGAGGCATATCCTTTGAAAGGATCGGATTTGCAAACAACCTATCTCGATGCACAACAAATTGTAGAGATTGCCAATAAGGCAAAAGCAGATGCCATTCATCCAGGTTATGGATTTTTGGCTGAAAATGCCGGATTTTCCCAATTGTGTAGCAATGCTAAAATAGATTTTATTGGTCCCAAACCCGAGGCAATTGAGTTAATGGGGAATAAGATTAATGCAAGGGAATTCGCCAAATCAATTGGAGTTCCTGTCTTAGAAGGTGTAGTTGGAGATCATGCTAAACTGATAGAGGAGAGTAATAAGATGCAATTCCCAATACTGATAAAAGCTGCTGCAGGTGGTGGTGGTAAGGGAATGCGAATTGTTCATAAAAAAGAGGAATTAAAAGCAGCATTGGAATCCACCTCGCGCGAGGCAGCCAGCTATTTTGGAGATGGTTCGGTTCTGATAGAAAGATATATAGAAAATCCACGACATATCGAAGTTCAGGTATTGGCTGATCAGCATGGAAATGTGATTCACTTATTTGAGAGGGAGTGCTCGATACAGAGAAGGTTTCAGAAAGTGATTGAGGAAGCGCCATCACCAACATTAACACCCGAATTGAGGACAAAAATGGGTGAAACAGCAGTTCTTCTGGCAAAAGAAATGAATTACAGCAATGCAGGAACGGTTGAATTCTTGGTGGATGAGGATTTGAATTTCTTTTTTTTGGAGATGAATACCCGAATTCAGGTAGAACATCCGGTAACGGAAATGATTACTGGAATTGATCTTGTAGAGCAGCAATTGCTTGTTTCTTCGGGTAGAACATTGCCATTGAAACAAGAGAACATCTTGATAAATGGACATGCCATTGAGGCAAGAATTTATGCCGAAGATCCCGAAAAGGATTTTATTCCTTCTCCTGGAGAGATTACTTTTTACAATCCCCCTAAATTATTTGAGGGAAGATTGAGATTGGACTCTGCAATAACCGGAGCTTGTACCATTCACCCTGATTATGATCCTATGATAGCCAAATTAGTGGTTTGGGATGAGAATCGTGATTTGGCAATAGAGCGCTTGCATTTGGCTTTGCATGATTATCAGATTCATGGTATCAAGAACAATATCATGTATTTACATACTCTTCTGAATACAGATTTTTACAAACAGAATAAAATCTCCACTCATTTTTGTCAGCAACATGCCGAAGAGCTGAATGATATCATGCTGAAAGAGAAGGAAGATGTTCCAGCATTTTTGTTTCATATCAGCTTTGCTTTGTTCGAATTAAACAGGCAAGAAGCCAATTCGGTTTGGGAAGAGATTGGTTATTGGCGCCAGAATGGAACGATATTGCGAGTGACTGACGAAAGTACTGTTGACGTAGAAATACTAGAGGAGAATCCTTACAGAATCAAAATAGATGAGGGTGAATACCTTATTGATAATCTTCAGTTTAACGAGGTTTATATGACCTTCGAATATGAAGGAGCTCGCTATCGCTTTTATCGTTCTAAAAATTCTGAAGGAAAGAGCTTTGTAAGTTGTCGTGGAATTGTTCGTGAATTGGAACGATGGTCAGAGATTCAGGCAAAGGCAAGCGAGGGAGGATCAAATATTGGACAACGTGATGGAAGAATTATTTCCCCAATGCCGGGCAAGGTGGTAAAAATTGAGGCAAGGGAAGGGCAAATGGTTGCCAAAGGTGATGTTTTGATTATTGTGGAAGCCATGAAAATGGAGAACAACATATTGGCTCCTTTCGAAGCGAAAATTGAGCAGGTGTTTGTAGAAGAGGGTGAACAGGTGAAGAATGAAATGGAGTTGATTCAGCTGATAAATGTGAATCATTAGTTGATACTGTATTTTTCTTGCCGTAACCTGCATGATGAAAAATACAGTATGTAAAAAGCTTCCTGTAAGCTGCAGGAAGGAAAATACAGGGTGTAAAATGTTTGCTGTAGCCTGCAGCATGAAAAATACGGTTGCAATAAAGGTTCCTGCAGCATGCAGGAGGAAAATACAGAGAAATAGATGGAATACTAAATATTAAAACACAACAGATGAAGACCAAAATCAGAATTGCAAATGCCGGAGGTTTCTGGGGGGATGACCTGGGAGTACTTCGCCGACAGTTGGAAGGTGGAGAAATAGATTACATCTCGTCCGATTTTTTAGCTGAAGTTACCATGAGTATTCTTCGAAAACAGCAATTGAAGAATGAGTCTCTAGGCTATGTAACTGATTTTGTCGATCAGATTGTGGATGTGGCAGATCTGATGAAATCTAAGGGTGTTCGCATGATTACCAATGCAGGGGGAATTAACCCTATTGGTTGCGCTCGCAAGATTTTATCAGAGTTGGAAAAGAAAGGTGTATCCCTTAAAATTGCCGTGGTCGATGGTGATAATATCGTAGAACGGATAGGTGAGTTTTATCCTGGACAAGCCAATTTTAAGAATATGGATTCAGGTGAGGATTTTGATACCATTATCGATAATATTCAAAGCGCAAATGTGTATTTGGGTGTACCGCCATTGCTGAAAGCTTTGGAAAGTGGTGCCGATTTAATTCTAGCTGGTCGTGTTACTGATACTTCGGTTACAATGGCGCCAATGATTCATGAATTGGGATGGAAATTGAATGATTGGGATAAGCTGGCAGCAGGATTGGTTGCGGGGCATATTATTGAATGTGGTGCGCAATCAACAGGTGGTAATTTTACCGACTGGCAAAAAGTGCCTCGCTGGGACAATATGGGTTATCCGATAGTTGAAATGGATCAATCTGGCGCATTCACGGTTTACAAGCATGAGAATACTGGTGGGCTGATTAGCATTGATACCATTCGTGAACAATTGGTTTACGAAATGGGAAATCCGGATCAGTACATTAGTCCAGACGTGGTTGCGGATTTTACGCATTTAAAATTAGAGGAGCTGGATACCAATAAGGTTTTGGTAAGTGGTGCAAAAGGATATCCATCTACGCCATATCTGAAAGTGTCTATGGCATTCGAGGATGGTTACAAAGCTACCAGTTCTATTGTAATTAGTGGCGGACGTGTTCTGAATAAAGCACAGGAATTTGAAACGATTTTTTGGGAGCGCTTGAATACTCAATATCTGAAAAAGAACACCGAATTTGTAGGGTATAACGCCTGTCATCAGCATTTGGCTGAGGATATCGATCCAAATGAGGTTTTATTGCGTTTATCGGTTTATGATACTGATGTAAGTAAACTTAAGAATTTCTCGATGAGTATTGCACCTTTAATTTTAAGCGGACCTCCTGGAGTTGCGGTAATAGGAGGCAGAGCAAGAATGCAACAGGTAATTACTTATTGGCCAACATTAATTCCTAAGGAGTGCATTGTATCTGCAGTTCATGTTTTAAATGAGAAAGGTGTGGTGACTGAAAGTCATGATATTGGTTCTGTTTTAGGTAATGAAGAAGAATTGATCTTTATGGACATTACTGAACATACTGATTTTGTTGATCCTGCCTGGGAGGATGATCGATTGATAACAGTTCCATTGCGAGAGATTTGTTTGGCACGTTCTGGTGATAAGGGTGATACGGTAAATGTTGGTGTTTTGGCAAGATCTGAAGAGATTTATCAATATTTAAAGCATGATTTAAGCGCGAAAAAGGTAAAGAATATGTTTGGAGGATTAACCAAAGGTAAAGTTACCCGATTTGAAATAGATAATTTGTTGGCACTTAACTTCCTTTTAGAAGAATCTTTGGATGGAGGTGGTACCAAATCTTTAATGATTGATGCTCAGGGAAAAACATTTGCATCCGCACTTTTGAATCAGGAAATCATGATACCTGAAAAATTACTTTCATCAAAAATGGAAGCTGAGGCGCAAAAATAATGTCTTGAACTAGCTGATTTGATTGGGATAGTTCAGGATTATTGCTAACTTAAAAGTGAGTGAATTTAAATATTGAAAAGCAATATTTGATAGCTCTTGACTAAAGATTATTAGATCATATGAATTTCGATTTAAACGAAGAACATGATATCATAAGAAAAGCTGTTCGCGATTTTGCTGAACGGGAGATTAAACCATTGGCACACGAGCTCGATGAGAAAGAAGAATTCTCGATAGACTTAACTCGAAAGATGGGTGAAATGGGTTTGTTTGGGATGTTTATTCCTGAAAAGTATGGCGGACAGGCTACGGATTATCTTTCTTATATAATTGCTGTTGAAGAAATGGCAAGGGTTGACGGATCACATGCAGCTACATTGGCCGCTCACAATTCATTAGGAGTTGGTCCATTGTATATGTTCGGAACCGAAGAACAGAAAATGAAATATTTACCTGGCTTATGCACAGGAGAGCAATTGTGGGCGTTTGGTTTAACCGAACCCGATGCAGGATCTGATTCAAGAGGATCAAAAACCTTTGCTAAGGATAAGGGTAGCAACTGGGAGATCAATGGTTCAAAAATTTTTATAACCAATGGATCAAGTGAAATGTGTTCTGGCGTTACGGTTCAGGCTGTGACAGCTATAAATGGAGAAGAAAAGGAATTTTCCACTTTTATTGTAGAAAAGGGAACCCCAGGTTGGTCGTCGAAAGCCATGCACGGCAAATTAATGTGGCGAGCTTCCGATACTGCAGAAATGTTTTTTGATACTTGCTGCATTCCAAAAGACAGTTTGCTGGGAGAAAGGGGAATGGGATCTAAAATCATGTTAAAAACCTTAGATTCTGGTCGTCTATCTATAGCAGCCATGGGACTAGGATTGGCGCAAGGTGCTTATGAAATGGCTCTTCAGTATTCTAAAGAAAGAAAACAATTTGGAAAACCGATAGCAAAATTTCAGAGCATATCTTTTAAGTTGGCTGATATGGCTACAAAGATAGAGTTGGCACGAAATCTATTGTATAAAGCCTGTTGGTTGAAAGATAATGGGAAACCATTTGCTAAAGAGGCTGCAATGTCGAAATTGTATTGCTCTGAAATAGCTAAAGAGGTTGCTGATGAAGCTGTACAAATTCATGGAGGATATGGCTTGATGAAGGAATATCCGGTGGAACGTTTTTACAGAGATCAGCGATTGTTACAAATAGGCGAAGGAACCTCGGAGATACAACGCTTGGTGATATCAAGATATCTTCTGAATGAATAGATTAAAATAAAAGTGAAATAACTATTAGTTTAACCCAAAATACTTGCACTATGAGTAGAGAATTGATACTAGCCTTGAATCCACGCATGCAATTTACCCGAATTGCTGTTTACCGGATGAATACAACCGTTTTTTTGAAGAAAATTAATCACAAACCGGAAGAATTAGAAGGTTTTAAATGTTTTTGTGAGCAAGATGATTGGCGGGCGAATATTATTTTAGAGGAGTTGAAATCTAATGATATCAGACTTGAAGATATTAAGGTTGTAATTGGTCGTGGTGGTTTGCTTAAGCCTGTCAAATCTGGTGTTTATAAAGTAAATGAATCTATGGTTAATGATCTTTCCGATTGCGAATTTGGAAACGATGTTGTTAATCTTGGAGGCTTATTGGCAAATAAAATTGCCGCTCAAATTGAAAGTGCAGAGGCATATATAGCAGATCCGGTTGTAGTAGATGAATTAGAAGAAATTGCTAGAATTACCGGGCGCCCAGAGTTCAGAAAGAAATCTATATTTCATGCTTTGGATCAAAAAACAAGCGCAAGAAAATATGCAAGAAGCATATATAAAAAATATGAAGAATTGAATTTGATTATAGCTCATTTGGGTGGCGGTATTAGTATTGGTGCACATCAAAAAGGGAAGGTAGTTGATTCCAATCAAGCTTATGATGGAGATGGACCGTTTTCACCAATAAGAAGTGGTAGTTTGCCAATGGGCGAAATGATTCAAATGTGTTTTTCAGGTAAGTATTCTCAGGAAGAGATGATGAAAATGCAAACAGGAGAAGGAGGCTTATATGCTTATTTTAATACCCACAGTGGATATGATGTCTGTAAAATGAGAGATGCTGGTGATCAGAAGGCAGCAGATGTGCTTTCAGCCATGGCTTATCAGGTGGCAAGGTCAATTGGTGGTATGTATCCTGTTTTTGGAAATGAAAAAGTTGATGCAATAATTATAACCGGAGGAATGGCTAAGGATGAAAAGTTTGTTAGAGAAATTCGGATCAGGGTTGAGAAAATAGCACCTGTTACGGTATATCCGGGAGCGGAAGTTTTAGGAGCACTTAGCCATTATGGTAGTATGATTGTTCGTAATGAAACAGAAATCCTTCAATATTAAATCATTTTAAATAAAAAAAGAGGACATGTTATTAATAACATGTCCTCTTTTTTTTCGTAGTAAAATTAGTCTTTTCTGTCAGTTATAATCGATTAAGGACACAATATTAGTGGTATTTTATATATTTACCGATTAATAAAAAATAAACAATAGCAAGTATGAAGTTAAGCCAGATATCCTCACTTTTTATTTTGATAATTTTATTACTTGTTGTTAACTTGACTTATTCACAAACCATAAATGGTATTGTGAATAGTTATGCTAGAGTAACAAATATTGTAGGAAATCAATTTACAATTGGGACTCCTGCTGGTAAAACCGGAGCATCATTAAGTGATTTTGATACTGGGAAAAAAATACTTATTTATCAGGCTAAAGGTGCAAGCATTAATACTGGTAATAATTCTTCATTTGGACAAGTAAGCACTTTAGGAAATGCAGGTCGTTACGAAATAGCAACTGTGCAATCAAGAAGTGGGAATACTGTTACTTTTACAAGTGTAGTGAATTCCTACTCTACGAATGGAATGGTTCAATTGATTAGTATTCCACAATATAATAATGTAACTACGAATGGAACTTTAACATCTCAAGCTTGGAATCAATCCAATGGCTATGGAGGTGTGTTAATACTGCAAGCTAATACTCTTACATTGGGAGCAAATATTAGTGTTGATGGTCAAGGGTTCGTTGGTGGTGCAAGAAGTAGTAACAATGGAAATGGTTGTACTACAATTTATAGAAGTAACAGTAGTATCTACGGAGAAAAAGGAGAAGGAATATCTACTTATTCATCAAATTTGAGAGGTCAAGGTCCTATAGCCAATGGTGGAGGTGGAGGATCTACTCACAATGCCGGTGGAGGTGGAGGATCTAACCACGGACAAGGTGGTCAAGGTGGAATAGGTTGGAATTGTACCTCATCTAATTATGCTGGAGGAACAGCAGGAGATGCAATGACTTATAATAAAACTAGTCAAAGATTATTCTTTGGTGGTGGTGGAGGTGGTGGTCAGCAAAATAACTCCGTTGGAACTAATGGTGGTAATGGTGGTGGTATAATTATATTAATTGTAAATACTTTAACTACAAATTGCAGTGCGAACCATGTAATTTCAGCTTTAGGAAATTCTGTAGGCAATTCTGGGAATGATGGCGGCGGCGGCGGCGGAGCTGGAGGAGTTATACTAATTCACACACAAAATTATCAACCTAATTCTTGTCAGATAAATTTAACTGTTGATGGTGGTGATGGTGGAAATGTTGGTTCAAGTGCTGCTCATGGTGGTGGTGGTGGTGGTGGATCTGGTCTGATCTATTCATCAATAGCTTTTCCTTCTGGAGTGAATACTTCAGGTAGTAATGGTGCAGATGGTGAAGATAATACTGGAGGAAATCATTCTGGAAATGAGGGAACGGATGAACCGATAGATATTGTTATTGATCCTGAAGTGCCTGGAGTTAATCCAGTAAGAGGTCCTGGAGGACATTTGGATGGTCTAAGAATTTGGTTTATGGCAGATCCAAATTACATTTTTCCAAATGACAATTTATCTGGAAGTATTGGAGATGGACAACAATTGAAATCATGGGAAAATTTAGCTGCTTTTAATAATTATTTAAAGATACAGGGAGCAAATACCAATGCATCTTTTGAAAATTCAAGTGGAGATTTATTGAATTATAATGCAGTGGTTCGAATGAATAATACGAATCGTAATCTTTTGTCAGATGAGAATGTTGAGGCACAAACTATTGTAGTTGTAACAAAATCGAATTCTACCAATAGTCTTGCAGGTCTTGTTGGGTTAGAAGGTGATAAAGGAATTCGAAAAGCTGATGACAGTAATTATTGGGGAAGTTATAATAATGATGATTGGAATAGTGGTGGAAATTCATTTATTAATGGTTCTGCTGGATATCAGCATGATAGAGAGTGGCATATTGTCTATCAGGAAAGGGGAAGTTCACACACAAATAAATTTTATGCTGGTGGATATTATAATAATAGAGGATATTATGGAGATATCGCTGAGATTATTTCCTATGACGACCGTTTATCTAATCAGGAACAAAATCAGATCGAAACTTATTTAGCCATTAAATATGGTATTACCCTTGAGAATAAAAATTACATCAATTCAGATGGCAGTACAGTTTGGAATTCCGCATCAAACAGCGCTTATAATAACGATATTTTTGGTATTGGTCGTGATAATATTTCTCTTTTAAATCAATCTCAATCAAAAAGTATTAATGGTGATGCAGCACTTGATATTCAAGCTGAATCAACCTTAAGTGATAGGGTTTACTTGATATTTGGAAATGATAATGCTACCCTAACAGATAGAAGCACGGAGGTGCCATCAAGCAGAGGAGAGAGAATTGCAAGAATATGGAAAGTAGCCAGGTCTGGTAATCCTGGAACTGTAGAATTGAGTTTTGATTTGGCAAGTTTGGGGATAAGTTCTCCAAATGTTAATGATTTTGCATTGTTGATTAGTTCTTCAGAGGATTTTACAAGTGCAACTGAACATGTTACAGGTATAAGTTTAAATGCTAGTCAGGATGTACTTACTTTTACAAATGTATCAGTAACAAATAATCAGTATATTACTTTAGCTACAAAACCAAAGCCAGCTCCCGGAGGTGGAGAAGCAAATCTGGAATTCTGGCTTAAAGCTGATGCAGGAACTAGTACAACGACGGATGGGGTAGCAGTTACTACATGGTCTGATCAATTGAATGGTAATAATGCTGTTCAAAGGTCTGGTATTTCTCAGCCTATCTATCGAACTAATAGGTTAAATTTTAATCCTATTTTAGACTATTCAGGCTCTACAAATAGAGTATTAACCATTCCGGATTCAGATGAGCTGAATAATATGACTTCTACTTTAGAGAAGGCTTTTAGTATTGTATTTACTGCGGGTAGCGATATAAATACCAGACAGGTTTTATATGAAGAAGGAGGAACAGCTCGTGGTATTAATACATATATTTTTAATGGAGAATTATATATTGGTGCCTGGAATTTAAATAATGATGGAACAGGTTCACCTTGGGGATATTTTTCAGAAAAAATAAGTATTGTTGCTAATAAAACATATCTGTTAACATTTAACTATAAAGGGACCAATGCGGAAAGCGGAATTATTGAGCTAGTTGAGTCGGGAGTTGTAAAACAGACCATTTCTAGTGTAGGTCGATTGTATGCTCACGGAGCAGATATTGGAGTTGGAGGTATGGTTGGAGATTCCTACTTTGAGCCCAATGTTAACAATCAATCAGGTAATAATTATTTTTTCAAGGGACATTTTGCAGAAATTTCTTACGCAAAAGAGTATCTGGACACAGATAAACGAAACAAGATTGAAACTTATTTAGCTTTAAAATATGGTATTACTTTAGATCAAAGTAGTGCTCAAAATTATATGTCGTCAAACGGAACTGTAGTATGGAATGGAAATGATAATTCGTTATTTAACAATGATATTACTGGTATTGGTTTGGATGTAAATACTAGTTTGGCTCAATTTAAATCCAAGAGTATTAATTCTACAGCTATAGTAACAATCGCAAATGGTACAGATATAGATAATCCTACAGCAATTTCGACTGATAATTCTTTTTTAATCTGGAGTAATAATGGTGGTGCTTCTGGCGATATGACAGGAGATTATTTAGGTGTTACCAATAATGGAATTAACAGAATATGGAGAGTATCTGAAACGGGAACTATTGGAACTGTTACTCTTCAGATACCAAAAGGTAGTGTTGCCGCAGGAGTTACCACACTTTTTGTAAGTTCAGATGCATCATTTCCAAACACTAGCGCAACTGAAAAAATAGCATTAATCTCTAATGGAGCCAATTGGGAAGTAACTTTTGATTTTGATGACTATAAGTATTTCACATTTGGAAAGTTAAATTCGGCTCCTGAATTAACAAATATTGAAGCAACCAACATAGAATACTGTAATGGAGATGAAGTAGTAAGTTCTTCAATTACGGTTGCTGACGATGACAATGATATGCTAACAGCTACAATAACTATTTCAGGAGGTTTTATTGCTGGTGAAGATCAATTGATTTATTCAACTGTATCTGGTGTTACTGCTACAATAACAGATCAAACCATCCAATTGAGTTCTTCAAGTGTTACTAATATGCAGAATGCATTAATCACGGTTAAATATAGAAATACTAAAAATGACAGCTCACGGACTACTGGCAATCGAACAATTAGCTTTATTGTTAATGATGGTTTTGATGCTAGTAATCAACTAGCCAGAGATATAGAAGTATTTCTTATTCCTGCTCCTATTGGTATATTTCATGAATAAGAATTAACGACATACGCCGATATATTATAGATAAAAATCGATTCTAAAACCAAAATCATCGTATTTTTAATGGCGTAAACCTCTTTATTCTCGTTTACATATCTCGCTAGGTAATTATTGATAAGCTTTTTACATTCTTCTATATTTAAAGGTATAAGAGGAATTCCTCTTTCTATGAAAATGTAACTATCAAATATTAACCTTATATTCTGGATTATGAAAAAAGCTCGCTTGTTTTTTCAACTTATAGGAATTGGAATATTCACTATATCATTAATTATTGTTGGTTGTACAAAGGAGGGACCAATGGGACCAGCAGGTGCTGATGGGACCGATGGAACAAATGGTACAAATGGAACGGATGGAACAACTACTTGTTTAGCCTGTCACAATGATGCTGTTCAAACATTAATAACTACGCAATACGAATCATCTACTCATGGAGGTAGTCAAAACTTCTACCCAGGAAGTCCATTGGTTTCTGATTATGCTGGTGCAAGAAATGATTGTGCAAAATGTCACTCACACGAAGGATTTATAGAAACTCAAAAGACAGGTAGAGATACCACAGCAGCAGATTTCGAGATTCCAACAAATATAACTTGCAATACTTGCCATTCGACTCATGGTACATTGGATTTTGAGACAGATGGTCAGGATTATGCATTAAGCACAAATATCCCTGTAGCCTTATTAATTGATAAGAATGCAGAAGTTGATTTTGGCAATAGTAGTAACCTTTGTGCCAATTGTCATCAACCAAGAACAGGACCAACTGTACCTGACGGTGATGGTAATTTCGAAGTTACTAGTTCTCGATATGGACCTCATCATTCACCTCAAGCAACTATGGTAGCGGGTATCGCAGGTTATGAAACTTTAACAGGAGAATATCCAACCGCAGGTACATCTACGCATGCAACAGCTGGTTCTTGTGTTCTTTGTCACATGGCAGATAAAGATGATGTAGCAGCTCACGACTGGGTTCCTACAATTGAGTCTTGTACAGCTTGTCACACATCGCTGACAACTTTTGACCATAATGGATTCCAAACAAAAATCCAAGGTTTGATGGATGATTTAAAAGCGGAACTTACAACGGCTGGCTTGCTTGATGTTGACGGAGCTATTGTTCTTGGAACTTATCCAGCTGAACAAGCAGGTGCATTATACAATTACAAAACTGTATTGGAAGACCAAAGTTTAGGAGTTCATAATCCACGTTACACAGAAGCGTTACTAGAAGAATCAATTGCTATATTTGATTAACTAAAACAATTTACTAGATATCAAAAAGGGCTGTTGTCAATACAACAGCCCTTTTGCTATTTTTTATAAGTTATGATTTTACTTCCTTAACTTTAAATTTTAACTTTTCAAGAGCCTTTTTTAAATTCTCTTTATTAGTCTTATCAGTTTTATAGCTGATCGTTACTTTTTGATTCTTAAAATCAACTTTTAACTCTTTAACTCCTTTTTCATAAGGAATGTTTTTTTCAATTTTGCCAGCGCATCCCATGCAGTCCATTTCTACTTTAAATACAACAGATTCTACTTTTTTGGCATCTTTGTTTCCTGCAAAAGCAACGTTAGAAAGTAAGATAATGCTAAGGGCTAAAATTGTGCTTTTAAAAATTTGTGTTAAATTCTTCATGTTTAAATTTTTTATGGTTTAGGTATTAGTATTGTTTATTCTCGGTCAATTGTAAATCGTACGCCAACATAGAATTTACGTTCTTGTATGGGTCCCCAAATCATTGAGGCATCAAAATTTTCGTTAAATGGATTGTCTGCAGAAATAATTGGATCTTTCTGAGTATAGTTTCCAAGGTTTTCAGCACCTAGATAAATTTCCCAAATTCGGAACCTTTTCGTTACCTGAGCATTCATCAGGGCATAAGTTGGAGACTTTTCCCTTCTCTGGTGTTGTGTTGGATTTTCCTGAGTTGAAGGAATCCTCATATCACCATTGAATTGCGTTGTAAAATCAAATTGCCATTTGTTAAAGTTTGTGGCATAAGATAAATTGATTAAACCTTTATATTGATTTACATACGGAACTTTTTGAAACTCATTATTAATATCTGCTTTTACATCAGAAAATCGAATTGCCGTTGTTACATCAAACCTATCAACCGGTTCAAATTTTAATTCTACCTGATAATTGTTTGCCCACGATTTACCATCTAGATTATAGAATTGTACTGTGTTTACACTATGGTCCAAATCAACAATAACTTGATTTTCAAAAGAAGTTCGATAGAAATCTGCTGAAAGCGTAAAACCTTTTCCGAATAAATTAAAATATTGAGTCATGCTTAAGCCAAAATTCCATGCTTTTTCCTGTTTTAAATCTTCTAAAATTTCAAATGAACGATTCGATGCTAACAAGAAACTGTTTTCGGCAATCGGATTTGATGTTCTTCTTCCGCTACCGGCAGCAAGGCGTATTGTGGATTTAGGAGCAAATTGATATCTGAAATGAACACGAGGCGTTAAAAAGCCATCGTAAATATTGTGATCATCATATCTTAAACCTGTTTGTAAGGTTATTTTATCGTTAGGTAACCAGGTGTATTCCACGTAAGCTCCACCCACTTTCTCAGTTCTGTTAGTACCTAAATTATCGCCGCTAAGGTGATCTTTAAAATCATCATATACAAAGGATAAACCTGCTGTGTATTTATGTTTTAAATTACCAATGTATGATTGGAACAATAAATTGGCATAGAAATACTTCTGATCCGCATCATAAGTCCTTAGTCCATAAAAGGAATTTTGCTCGTGTGAGGCAAAGTTGGTAATCAAGGCAATACTTTTATCATCATCATTTGGAAAGATATAACCAAATTTAGCAAAAGCCTCGTATCTTCTGGTGTCAATATCAATGCGATAGGCATTGTTAGAATCATTAGGTTTGCTTTCATCAAACCCTTTTTGACCTCCAATTCGCTTCTCATCAATAAATTTTGCACCAAATTGTACTTTTAAAAACTCACTTGCATCCCAATTCCATCGGTTGATAAAATTGTATTGCGTTACCATTGGATCATCTAAGAAATCATCATGATTTTTGTCAATTTCTTTATCATTATCCTGAACATGTGCCAATATAGAAGTAGACAATTTAGGTGATAATTTGGCTGATGTAATAATATTTGCCTCAGCCATTCCCATACTATTTGCATAGGTATTTAAATAGAATTTTGGTGATTTTTGTGGCTTTTGATATTCAATATTAATCTGTCCGGTGATAGATTCATATCCATTTATAACCGAGCCTACACCTTTTGATACTTGAATTGATTCCATCCACGGACCAGGAACATATACCATTCCATAGACTGAAGCTAAGCCTTTAAAATTGGGGTTTTTTTCAGTCATCATTTCGATATATTTACCGGTGAGTCCCAATAATTTAATCGATTTAGCACCGGTAGCTGCGTCGGCATATGATACGTCAACAGAAGCGTTGGTTTCAAAACTTTCCGAAAGATTACAACAGGCAGCTTTACACAGTTCTGCACCCGTAATACTTTGTGATTGTATTGGATTGTCCCGATCTAACACGGTTCCTACTTTCCTTTTAGAAATTACTACTTCATTTAAAGAAATGTTTGGAACTAATTCTACCAGGATCTCATCTTTGTTACTCTCATTTATTAAGATTTCTTTGGTTTCGTAACCAACGAATTGCACAACCAATGTGTTTGATTTAGCGGTTGCACTCAAGTTAAATACACCATCGGCATTGGCAGCAGTACCAATATTGGTATTTTTCCAGAACACAGAAGCTCCTGCCAGAGGGATGATTTCTCCTGAATTTGGTTTTTCTATAATTTTCCCTTTTATATCTTTTGCAAAACTTATACAGGGAAGTAGAGAAAGGATTATCGTAATAATTCTAATCTTCATAAAAAGTAATTGTAAAGTATTAGAACCTTAAGACCAAGTTATATTGATCTTTAGTCTAATAAGTATTTCCAGAATAAATGTTTGTTGTTATAAGAATATTAAATGGTTTCAATATTGATTGAAATCATGAATCAAAGTATTTGATTGAATATCAACAAAGGAAGCAACAAAGGAAATCCTGCATGATTTTATCTGAAGAATCTGGATAAGAATCAATGTATTCCAATGATGGAATTACAGGAGTTAAAAATGAAAGAAATTTAAAATTATCGGTAACAAATATATTTAACTCCAAAATATTGGGAGCTTTACTATTTTTACTAATGGTAGTAGTCGGATTAGTTTTTAGAAAAACAAAATCGTAATCACAGCATATTTGAGATGTATTCGAAGTTGATTCAAAATGCGATTCACGAGAATGATCATGACTCTCACAACAGCAATGTTCGCTTTCTGTTGCGAAATTATCAGCACTAAGTGTGATGTGAAGATCTGAATGATTACATGAAAAACAGCTATGTTTAATGAAATGAATACCGCATATTCCTGTTAGGTAAAAAACCAACAGAATCATAGAAAAAATATTTTTAAGCGGTTGTTTCATTTGCTTATTCGACACTTAATTATTTAGCGCATTTAATATATAGACAGGCAAAATTATAAAAAGGGTGAAAGAAATTAGCTAATTATTTGTTAAATTTTTAAGAAGATACTGAAATGTGTTGATTATTAGTACGTGAGGAGTTTAAGAATTGTTGTTGTTTCTGATATTATTAAGAATTAATTAACAGAATTGAAATCATTTTGAAGAGATTATGTTGTTCCTTAATAAAAAAGACCGAACAATTTGTCGTTCGGTCTTCATATCTTAAAAACAGGTAGAATTAATGCCAACCCGTAATCATACTTTTAAAGTTACTGCTGATTGAACTTCCAATTGTACACACATATATGTGAATAAATAAGAATAGGGAAAGTACAAATCCAATAATCACATGTACAAGGGCGGTTATTAATAACCCACTTAATCCAAAAATTTGCGGAAGAATTATTTCAGGAAATAACATCGCTATGCCGCTTGCAATAATTATTGGAAAGCCAATATACATCGCAGTTGAGTATATAAACCTTTGAAGAGGATTGAATTTGTTTTCAACGCTAATAGGGAATGGAGCTTCTTGCTTTTTGAACATTCCAAACAGGTAAAAATTGGATTGATCAAACAATCTTTTAAATAAACCCTTAGTTTTCATTTTGTATTGTTTCCCATTTGTAGTGATCAAATTACCGATGATAAATAACAGATAGTTTATGCTTATAAGAATACCACAAATATTATGAAGCTGCACCGATAATTCAAATGGAATCAATAATGGATTTTCAGGATTTGAGTACTGCATGCTAATTCCGGTTAAAAGTAGAATAATGAATAGAATAGCATTCAACCAGTGCCAAATTCGAATCCAAATAGGATATAAATATAATTTTTCGTCAGCCATATTATTTGCGTTTAAAAATTCGGAAAAGACTATGTGTAAATATTCCAACTAATACTAGCCCAAAAAGAATTACACTTAATATATTTAGATATTGATTTCTATTTGCACCAATTACATATGAATCGTTTAGAATTACGGCATTTAGAAATCCGCCACTTTTTCTTGATTCGAGACTCTTATATTTGTACAAACTTGCCATTAAATGAGAATTTTCCGAATGGCATGAAGTACATTCCCGAATCGCATTTTCTTTAGGTATTATAACATGACTAACTAATAAACTATCATTTAATTGGGTGTGACATTCAATACACCTAACATTTTTAAAGTGTAACTCTTGGTTTGGCAACCAGTCATGTGTTTTAAGAATATTAATATCTTCTCTTTCTGTTAATAGCTCATATTTACTGATATCAGCATGACAACTTAAACAAATGTTATTATCGTAAAGGACAGTTTCAGAGATTTTTTCGCTAACTCTTGCTTGTGTTTTATACGAGTGTGGATTGTGACAACTCCAACAGGTAAAAGCATCAGGGGAGCGGTTGTAATGCATACTTTCATAAAATGCCTCTTCAATAGCTTCGAAATGAAATTTTTCATATTCTGGATCACCTGCGTGACAATCATTACAAGCATACATCATCTCCATACGAAGGTTTCCTGCGTGTGGGAAAGTTTCATAGTCGGGTGAATGACAATCTGTACATTTAAACATTCCATGATTAGATTGAGCATAGGCAATGGTATCAATCATTCTGTTCGCACACATCGACTCTTTGATTTCCATTCCGAAATCCTCATTCATGTACTTGTATGTTCTGTTTCCGTGACACTTTAGGCATTCATGGTTCTTTTTTGTGTCGGCAGAAGGATTATCTTGCGCATGTAGTAAGGTAATGGTGAAGATTAATCCGATAAAAACCGTTAAATGTTTTAGCATAATGGTTTTGTTACTTGGGTTAATTATAAATCGGGTCTGGTAAAAGATACAAAAAGGGTATAATGCAATGTAATTATACCCTTTTTAATCCTTAAAATAATTTTACTTTTTAAATGAGCGCATGTAATTTACAACAGCCCACCTGTCTTTCTTGCTAGGTATTTTTTTCTCATAATTAGGCATTTCATCTCTACCAATGATTGACTTGTACAAAATTTCGCCATCTTTTTGAGCGTGAAATTCGGCTGAAGAGAAGTCACCTGGGAAAGTTTTAAGGCGAGCTGCCTTTGGTCCATCACCTAAGCCTTGGTTCCCGTGACAAGAGCGACAATGTTTCATGTAAACCATTTTACCTTTTTTAATGCTGGCTTGATCATCTGCAATTGGGTTTTCCATACTCTTGTACTCTGCAGGAACTTCCCATGGTCCCGCCTTCTTTTGTTGAACTGTAAATGCAAAACCAACTATTGCAATGGCAATTAAGGTAAAAATTTTTATCGTTTTCATAAGCTTAATTTTTTATGAGAGATTTTAAAATCTTACTAAAATGTTGAATCCAACAAGAAAATCTCCGTCACTAATTTTATTTTTATTGTATAAAGCATTCCTTTGCGGAGTAATTCCCTCATAGTTCGACATAAACACTTGGAATACATGTGTACTAGTACCAATTTCTATACCAAAAGATAGATTTGCTTCAGGATCGTTATCATCCGATTCATATTCCCTCATATCATCAATGTTTAAAGGCTGATCATATTCAAAAAATACTGACATGGAAGGAGTAACTTTAGCTCTACCTGCTAATGAAATGGCAAATTTATCGTGTTCAACCAAAGAATCTGTTTTATTAAAGTGTGTAAAACTTGGAGCTAATTGCAGCGAAATGTTATCGTTGAATTTATGCGCAACAATGATTTGTGAGAAATAAGCTAATCTGTCTGAGAATGTATAATCATTTCCAAAAACAACCTTATCTTGAGAATTAATAGCTAAATTACCATACAAAGCGACTGACACAGGAATAGAATTTGATTCTGTTTGTGTGAAAACTCTGTACTTACCATGAAATTCCTGAAGTTTGAACTCTTTGGTATAACCATATCCAATCATGAATTTTTCGGTAACACCGTAATCAATCCCCATTCGGATATTAGATGTAGAATATATGCCGAAAACATCTTCCAAGCCATTTTCGATTAAACCAAAACGATGCTGGATATGCAAACCAAATTCACCTGCATATGGAGTTTCAGTAGTTTGTGTTTCACCTAATAAGCCTGATTCGAATGTGCCACTTACAGGTTCGTTAGCGAATTCATCCTCTTGGGCAAGAGTTGGTATCGACATTCCAATAATAAAAGTCAATATTAATAGACATGGAAGGAAAATCGATAAAAAGGAATATTTATCTCTTTTACTGATATATTTTGTATTCATAGTCTTAATTTTTAGTTGTTGTTAGCACCTCGGGTTATCCATTCAAGAATCAACTGCTTTTCGGTGGCAGAAGCCCTTGTACTATGAGATCCTTCCAGTAAAACCTTATACAGTTCGCTATCGGCAGGTGTTTCGGTGTTGATGTAACCACCATTTTGTAGAGCAGTGTATGCATTTGCTTCTCTTAAATCCGGATCAATTCCACCATCATGACAATCAACACAATTAGCATTGAATATTGGTTGGATATCATTACTAAAAGTAACCTCTTGACCTGGTGGAATTACAATTTCATCGAATTCAACTGTATCGTACTCACAGGAGACAAAGCAGAGCAGTGCCGCAAAAATCGGTAACAGGTGTACTAATTTGCTCTTTTGCATAGTATTTAGATTTTAGATTAAGTACTGATTAGGTTCTTTAAGGTTTTTCACCTCATTCTAAAGGTAAAAATTTGGAATCACTGCAGCGATTCTGGCGTGGCGAGATTTATTTTATGAAAAAAAGGAATTTGTCTCTTTCAAATCGACATTTATCAGTGTTTCACTAGGCTTATCTCACTCTTTTTTCTATATTTAATAGTTGTTTGATAGAAAATATTAATTACGAAGCATATGATTCACTAGTATTTTGGGTGAAAAATGATTTGATTTTAATTTTTTTTAAAATAGCTTTAAATACCCATTTTTGAAACCCCTATTTCTAACCTAATACTATGGCTAAATTTTCTAAATCTGATAATTGCAAAAACTGTGTTGATTGCAATATGAGAATCCCCCAATTGAGTTTGCTTTCACATGATGAGTTAATTGAATTAAATAAAAGCCGTTTTGAAGTTAAATTTAAAGCTGGCGAAACAATTTTCAAACAAGGTACCTCAGCTACTCATTTATTAATATTAACGACAGGATTGGCAAAATTGTATGTTGAAGGCGTTCAGGATAAACAATTAATAATTAGAATTGTAAAACCCTGGGAGATTGTTGGTCAAGCATCATTGTATTTTGATAACAGACATCACTATTCTATTGCAGCATTAGATGATTGTACAGCGTGTTTTATTGATATCGAGTCGTTTAAGAATTTAATTAGATCCAATTCTTTGTTTGCAGAAGAGTTTATTAGAAATTGTACTCAAAAAGGCATTTATTCGTTTGAAAAAATGGTTAGTCTTTCACAAAAACAAATGCATGGAAGAATAGCAGATGGATTGATTTATCTTACGAGTAAAGTTTATGAAAGCGCTGAGTTTAATTTGCACCTTTCAAGACAGGATGTAGCAGATCTTACTGGAATGTCGAAAGATAGTGCTATTCGAATATTAAAAGAATTCCATAACGAGGGCATTATAAAACTAGATGGACGAAAGCTTAGTGTTATAGATTTTGATCAATTGGAACGAATTAGTGAAACCGGATGATATATAAAGAAATCGAGAGCCGCGGCTCTCGTTTTCTTATTTACTAAGCTCTTCTAGATTCTTTCGAATTGCATCTTGATTTAAATCCTTTCCAATAATAACAATTTTACTTTCTCGTATTTCTTCCTTTTGCCAAGCTTTTCCAACTGTTGCTTGTATCTGCGTGTGCACCGATTGTAGTACTATTCGATTATCAACATCCGAAATATTCAATATACCTTTCACCCTGTAAATAGTATCTTGATTGAATTGGAGGAATGCATCGAGCCACATGCCAATTTTAAATTGATTCAAAGGCTTTACTGAAGTGTAAAGCATACTCTGAATTCCATGAGAGTTAGTAGTCGATGATTCTCTTTTTTCAATTCCTAGAATATGCTGGAATATATTGGAAGGATTGTAGGCGTATCTATCCAATATTTTTTTTGATTCTGGTTTGGAGTGAACACAATTTAAAATTTGGGCAAAATTATTTTTCATTTGAATAGAATTTCTCAACTCAAGTAAGTGCTTTTTATCTACCAAATCGGTTTTGTTGACTAAAAGTAGATCAGCAACGGCAATTTGCTTGTTTAAGATATCATCCTTTTCTGGATCTACTTTCGAAACGGAGGCATCAACCAGACAAATTACACTATCGAGCTCAAATTCTTTTTTAACAATCGGATCGCTAATGAATGAAGCCAAAATACTTCCAGGATCAGCAATTCCTGTTGTTTCAATTAACAAATGATTGAATGAATGATTAGAATCAATCAATTTTTGTAAAACAAGGAACAACTCCTGATTTAAATTGCAACAGATACAACCATTACTTAATTCAAAAATATCTTCGTTTTGGATGTTTTCAACCAATTGGGAATCAATATTCTCTTCGCCAAATTCATTTTCGATAATGGCAAATTTCTTTTCAGGATAAATATCAATTAAATGGTTGAGTAAGCTGGTTTTACCTGCTCCTAAAAAGCCTGTTATTACAGTTACTGGAATTTTACTCATAAATTAAAACTTTTCCCAATGAACAATTTCTTCCAGTGATTTTCTTTTTTTTGCAGGTATCTTATCATTATTTGGATATCCTAATGAAAGAATTGCAATTGGTTCAATATGTTTTGGTAAATTGAAAAATTCTTTACATTTATCTACAAAAAAATTGCAAATCCAACAAGTACCAAGACCTAATTCAACTGCTTGCAATGTCATGTGATCAATAGCAATGGCTGCGTCAACATCAGTGTGATCTTTCCCATCTTCTTTTCTTTTCCAAGCTTGTTTGTGATCACCGCAAACAATTATATACACAGGCGCTTCTTTAAACCAATTACGGTGATAAATTTCAGAAAATTTTTCACGATTCTCAGGTTCACTTACTACAATGAAATGCCAGGGCTGAAAATTTACTGCAGAAGGAGCAATTTGTCCAGCTTCAAGAATTTTAATTAGTTTTTCTTCCTCAACTTCTTTTTGTAAATAGGATCGTACAGAATAACGATTTGATATCAATGTTTTAAAATCCATGCTTTTCGTTTTTTATTGATTTGAGTACAAAATTGAGAAATTAATGATCAAGACAAAAGCCTTCTGTGAAATTATCTTTTCATCGTCTAAAGAAACTATTCTCTGCGTACATTTTTGTACCTTCGCGGCTTAATGAAAATAGATTTTGAGAATGACTAGAGAGCTGAGAAAAAATATAATGTACCAGTACTTAATGTTATTGGTAATTGCAGCTACGGCAGGACATCAGGGATGGAGAACTTTATTTAACAACTTTGCAGTTGATCAGGTTGGTATTAATGGCTTTCAGGTAGGTGTAATACAGTCAGTACGTGAGATACCCGGTTTTTTAGTTTTTCTGGTTATCTATTTATTATTGATTATTAAAGAGCATCGATTATCTGCGATTTCTGTATTGTTTGTTGGATTGGGAGTTGCTCTTACTGGATTTTTTCCAAGTTTTTTGGGCTTGGTATTTACCACTCTTATTATGTCGGTTGGTTTTCATTACTTCGAAACAACTAATAAATCACTTACGCTACAATATTTTTCGATTGAACAATCACCTTTTGTTTTTGCAAAACAGAAAAGCTGGACAGCAGTTGCAAACATTAGTATGGGAGCCTTTATTTTCGGTATTTCTCAAATCATATCGCTACAAGCCAGCTTTATACTAATTGGAGTTGCTGTTTTTGCTCTTGGTGTGTGGGCTTTATTTTGGGATCCTGTTGATAAAAATATCGTTCCACAGAATAAAGGAATGGTGCTTCGAAAAAGATATTGGTTGTTTTATGTACTTAACTTTTTAAGTGGTGCGAGAAGACAAATATTTGTAGTTTTTGCAGTGTTTATGTTGGTAGAAAAATACAATTACACTGTAAGTAATATTGCAGTATTATTCGTTGTAAATAATATAATTACCTATTTCATATCCCCTTATATTGCGAAAGGAATTAATAAATTTGGTGAACGGAAAATGCTATCAGCCGAGTATTCTTTTCTGATTTTTGTGTTCTTGGGATATGCTTTTATCGATAATGGAATTGTGATAGCTGCCTTATACATTATAGACCATATCTTTTTCGGATTTTCAATGGGAATTAATACCTATTTTCAAAAAACAGGAGATAAAAAAGATATTGCCCCTTCCATGGCTGTAGGATTTGGAATTAATCATATTTCGGCAGTGGTAATTCCCGTTATTGGCGGAATTTTATGGATGATAAACCCTCAGATACCATTTTTAGCTGGAGCATTTTTAAGTGTGGTATCATTGGGATTTGTTCAATTAATTAGAATAAATAAATCAATATAATATGCAGACAAGTAAGGAAACATACCAATCTTTAATTGAGTTGTACAACAAAGGAATTCAAGGAAAAGATCCAAAAATAATTCGTCAATTTCTTAATGACAATAGAGTAGAGGAGCTAAAAGAGGAGGCTCAATTTTATTTAGAGATTTTACAGTTACGTGCCGGAGCATTCTCTTTATTTGGAGAACTTAACGAGGCAGGTGACGAATATGCAAAGGGATATTCATCATGTTCTAAGCTTGGAAAATGGGTGTATGGATTGAATTGGGCTTTGCAATATATGGCCGAGTATTCTTTTAAAAGAGGAGAGGAAAAGATTAAGGAAGCTATGGCTAAAGGTGGTGAGGTTATAGATAAGGCTTTACTTGATTTACCAGAGGATAAATATCAGGAATTTTATCAATTGAGTTTGATAAATGTTCGTGCTTTTATGTATCTAACAGCTGGAGATAAAGAGAATGCAATTAATGTGTATGAGAACTGCAAGTTTACTCCAGTTCCAATTCCTGAATACAACGATAAGGAGTCCCTACAGATGTTATTTGCCAACTTTACCAAAGGGTTGGCTGTAGCTGTCGAATTAAAAGATAAAAAACTTTTAATGAATTTACTTAAGGTGATTTCTATCGATGATCAGGTTTTGTATAGTGATGCTGGTTTGTTTAGAGTTTTCTACGAGACTTTGGTAAGTTCTTTTGATATGCGCGCAGAGTTCATTACTGAATTTAATGCTATGTTTAAGATCAAAGAATCTTTAGAAAGTATTACACCTAATTTTGCCAATTTTTTAGGCTTAATTGGAGAGCAGGATTTCGATAAACTGGATCAGTTTTTTGCGAAATTTGAAAATTAAATAACTATGGATGAATTTTGTTATTGTGGTAATAGTTTAACGTACGAGGAGTGCTGTGGGGCAATTCATAATGGTACTCGAGAAGCTAAAACGGCAGAAGAACTAATGCGAAGCAGATATTCGGCCTTTGTTCTAGCGGATATTGATTATATTCTAAAAACCTATGCTTCGGAAACAAGACCAACAGAAGATAGAGAAGGAATTCTCAATTGGGCTAAATCGGTAAAATGGATTAGGTTGGAGGTTTTGAAAACCAAGTTGGGTACTAAAGCCGATACTGAAGGTATTGTTGAATTTAAAGCTCATTTCTTTGAGAATCGTTTAAGTGAATTTATTCATGAAAAATCATATTTTATAAAGGAAAATGGAAGTTGGGTTTATGTTTCGGGAGAGTTTCCTAATACAATAACGAAAGAAAGTTTACCAGGCAGAAATGAGCCTTGTTTTTGTGGAAGTGGTAAAAAGTTCAAGAAGTGTTGCTTTGGCAAATAAGATAAAAGGGGAATCTACTAATGATTCCCCATATTTTTTAGAACAGAAAATGTCTTATCTATATCGGCATCGTTAACAACTAAAGTAAATTCGTTTGTTGTAGAAACTACTTCTTGTATGTTTATGCCAGCCCAGGCAATATTTTTCAGAATAAAATAATAAAAACCAAGTTGTTGGCTATTGGCAGCAGGTAACTTTAAGGTTACCGACGATAGCTGTTGACTTCTAGACACCAGGTATTCGCCCGAAAAAGCTTCTTCAACCTTTTCCTGTAAGGAACTTGAAACAACCAGATTCGATTCAAAAACACCTTGTACCATTGTGTAAAAAAACTCTTGGTTTGGACCAATAGATTTTAATAATTCTGTGTGTTTTTCAATCAGTGTATTTGAGTTTTTATAAGTGAAATCAACAAGATGAGATCTCACAATTATGTCACCTACATTTGTGATTACTTCTTTTAATCCAGGATTAATTTTTACCTCAAGATTAGGAGCCAATCTATTTAGAGCCATTATAATTGCACCAATTTTCACAGGTTTTTTTACACTTTGTTCAACTTGATTCTGTATTTTGCGGGCCAATGACGAAACGTTGATCAAACCTTCAACCAAAGCTTCTGCTAAAAAGGGTTGAGCACTTACAATTTTTTCTACAACTTGTGGAATTGTTATCATTATTCTTAATGTTTGTTGAATTTCTCTACAAATATGTTGAAAAACTAACAGAATGTAGAATTTTTGAATAAATTTTCTAAAAATTTTATTGATATCCCTTCCCATTCTATATTTGCAGCCGTAAACCACAACCCTACATTAACCAAGTAGGATTTTTAATCAAGGAATAATACCAATAAGCTTCTGTTTGTTTTGTATATTGATGTAATGTAAATCAGGAGTTTATTGGGGTTATTTTAGATTTCAATTCATATTATGAATTATTAAAAGAAGTAAAATGAGAAAAAACTGGCAGGGATCAATTGTTGCTGTGGTAACACCTTTTAATGCAGATGGAAGTATTGATTACGCATCATTCGACGGTTTAATTAATTTTCATTTAGAAAATGAAACCAACGGGATTGTTGTATGCGGCACCACAGGTGAGGCAGCAACTCTATCGAAAGAAGAGTATGCTGAAGTAATTCAATTTGTGGTGAAAAAAGTGAATAAACAGGTGCCTGTAATTGTTGGAACTGGTTCTAACTGCACGGCTACAGCTATTGAAAATTCACTTTTGGCAGAATCTTTAGGTGCTGATGCAGTTCTTGTCGTTGCTCCATACTACAATAAACCTACAAGAAAAGGATTGATTGACTATTTTTCGCAGATTGCGACATCGATTGACATACCTGTAATAATGTATAATGTTCCTGGCAGAACGGCTTGCAATATCCCTTGTGATGTTGTAATTGAGTTGGCTAATAAATTTGATAATATCGCCGGAATAAAAGAAGCATCGGGTAATTTAGAGCAAATGGCTTGTATTTTAAGAGATAAACCAAAAGATTTTATGGTTTTCTCAGGAGATGATGCTTTGGCTTTTCCAGCTGTATGTTTAGGTGCTGATGGTGTGATTTCTGTGATTGCAAATCTCTTTCCAAAAGAATTTCATGATTTAATGAATTTTGCTTTAAAAGGTGATTTAATAGCTGCAAGAGACCTACATTTAAAATATCTGAAAATTATTCAATTGTGTTTTATCGAATCCAATCCTATTCCTGTAAAAACAGGTTTAAGCCTTATGGGAAAAGTTAAGGAAGAATTTCGATCACCAATGAGTAGAATGGAAGAGGAGAATAAAACAGAACTTTTGGTTGAATTGCAAAAGTTACTAGTTCATACTTCGGAATACATGTCTGAAATAGAAGAACTATAAATAGAATTCAATTATTACTATCAAGCCATTTCAATCCGAAGTGGCTTTCTTTTTGGTGTAATTTTCGATAATTGCAGCACCTACGCTATCGCCCCAAACATTTACTGTGGTTCTGAATCTATCCAACAACCAATCGATAGATAGTATTAAACCAATGCCTTCTATTGGCAAGTGAACAGCTTTTAATACTATAACCATAGTAACTAGTCCGGCTTCTGGAATTCCTGCAGCACCTATTGCAGCTAATGTGGCAGTTAAGAATATTACTGACTGTTGTGCAAAACTTAAATCCAATCCATAAAGTTGTGCAATAAATATGGCAGCAACCGCTTCGTATAGGGCAGTACCATCCATATTAATGGTTGCACCTAAAGGGAGTACAAAATTACTGGTTCTTTCGGAAATTCTATTTTGTTGATTTACACCTTGCAATGTAAGTGGAAGTGTTGCGGTACTTGAGGCAGTAGAAAATGCATTCATTAGCGCAGTTGCAACACCTTTGGCATATTTAATGGGATTTCGTTTTCCAAATATCTTGAGAGCAATACACAAAATTACTAGAGCATGAATTGATAATCCTAATAAAACAGTAAGACTAAATTTTCCAAGCGAAAGCAATTCGGGTAAAAAGCCTTCATAACCTCCTGCTTTGCCAATTCTGGCGGTTATTAATCCAAAAATTCCGATAGGAGCAAGATACATTACCCAATTTACCAATTTCATTATTCCATCGTTTAAAACGGATATAAATTCAATGGTTCTT
>Ga0209272_10000565_pt1 | contig 29145 bp, 24 predicted proteins | sample tdDd002_FD_187125 | JGI IMG/M metagenome (GOLD analysis project Ga0209272, IMG submission 187125) | Marine sediment microbial communities from the Atlantic coast under amendment with organic carbon and nitrate - tdDd00.2 (SPAdes)... | ecosystem: Environmental > Aquatic > Marine > Coastal >... | reverse complement strand
ACACGGCCTTCTACGCCCCATGCTGCTAGTGATTTGTTAGCACGTGCACAGTCAAACATGTTCAGAGCAAGCAACTTACGTACTGTCTCTTCGTGGAATTCCTTCGCGTTTGGCGCTTTGTGGAAATATAGGTAACCACCGAAGATTTCATCTGCGCCTTCACCTGACAGTACCATCTTGATGCCCATTGCTTTGATCTTGCGACCCATTAGGAACATTGGTGTTGAAGCGCGAATCGTTGTTACGTCGTAGGTTTCAATGTGGTAAATCACATCACGAATCGCATCTAAACCTTCTTGAATGGTGTATGTCATCTCGTGGTGAACCGTACCAATCTGGTCTGCAACTTCACGAGCGGCTTTCAAGTCTGGTGCACCTTCCAGGCCCACTGCGAATGAGTGCAGTTGTGGCCACCATGCTTCAGATTTCTCATCGTCTTCAATACGCATCGCTGCAAATCGTTTTGCAACTGCTGATGTGATAGAAGAATCCAGACCACCAGAAAGAAGTACACCGTATGGCACGTCTGTCATGAGCTGACGCTTTACTGCTGCTTCTAGCGCTTCAGTTAGCTCTTCTTTGCTTGTGCTGTTGCCTTGTACGGCTGCATATTCGTTCCAGTCGCGGGTGTAGTAACGTTGAGGCTCCGCATCTGCACTGCTGTAGTGACAACCTGGAGGGAACTCACTCACGGTTTTACACACAGGTACTAGTGCTTTCATTTCTGATGCAACGTAGTAGTTGCCGTGCTCATCGTAACCTTGGTAAAGCGGAATGATACCGATGTGGTCACGACCTACTAAATACTCGTCTTTTTCTTCATCGTAAAGTACGAATGCGAAAATGCCGTTTAGTTCTTCAAGAAGGTCAGCGCCCATGTCTTGGTATAGCGCTAGGATCACTTCACAGTCTGAATCAGTTTGGAATTCGTACTTGCCTTCGTAGCGAGCACGAATCTCTTTGTGGTTGTAGATTTCACCGTTTACAGCAAGGATGAGTTTTTTATCAGGGCTGTATAGCGGTTGGGCACCACTATTTAGACCAACGATCGCCAGACGTTCATGCGCTAGGATTGCGCGCTCTGATGAGTAAATACCAGACCAGTCTGGACCACGGTGACGAAGCTTTTTCGACATCTCAAGTGCGATAGGGCGCAATGCCGCTGCATCGCTTTTAATGTCTAAAATGCCAAATACTGAACACATACAACATCCTTTTTAAACTAAACAATTTTTAATCGGTATGGATTCAATTTGCCATTCTGAGTAAAAAAAGCAACGTTTTGTGATTAAAAAAATGATAAAAAGGCTTGTTGATTAGATTTCATTTAAAAATTATCTATTTTTAATGAATGGGATCAAGGTTTGGTTCAAGAAATGTACAAAAAAGCCCTCTTATTGAAAGAGGGCTTGGTAAAAATATCCACCTCGATGCTTATTTCATCGGCGTAAATTGAGGTTGAAGTTGATCGCAAACATGACGTGCAAAACCACTACCAGCTTCGCTATAGATGTTGAATGCGGCATCGACGCCGGTCTCTAGCAAGCCTTCAAGTTGATCTGGGTATTCGGCAATCGCTGCAATTTGCCCTTTATAGTTTCGACTCTGCAGCTGCTCTAGCGCAGTTTGGTTACCTTGGTGATGCGGCATCGCCAATAAAACCAGTTTGACGTTTGCTGTATCTAAAATACGCTCCCAGAAATCTGGGTCAGTCGCATCGCCAGAGATGACATTGCGGCCTTCAGAGCGATGCTTGTGAGCTGCGTCTTCACGAACTTCGACGCCGAGCGAAATCTTACCGTAGCGAGCGCGTAATTCGTCGTAAGCACCAGTGCCAATTCGACCCATACCAAGAATTAAGACTTGAGCATGACCGGGATTGATGAGTTGGTCGCGTTGGTTCAGTTTTTCTGCTGCAGTTTCTTGCAACCATTTGCCAGAATGTTGGTAAATCTGGTGGCCAAGTCTGTTCAGCGGGGCTGAAATGATGAATGAAATAGACACCGCAACAGCAATTGCAGCCAGCATGTCGCTAGGCATCCATCCCATCTTATAGGCCAAGCCACCAACAATCAGACCAAATTCACTGTAGTTGAAAAGTGATAACGATGTCAGCAATGAAGTACGCACACGGAACTTAAAGTGGTTGATGGTCAGGAAGTAGAGCAAGCCCTTGATTGGCAGCAGCAGAATAAATAGCAGTGCTAAGCCAACACCTGTAAAGCTCAATGACGCAGATAAACCGATGTTAAGGAAGAAACAGACTAAGAAGAGCTCTTTCATATTAAAGAGCGATTTTGATAGCTCAGACGCTTTACGGTGACCAGCCAGTAGCATACCTAAGATCAAAGCCCCTAAATCTGGTTTCATACCGACCAGTTCAAATAAGCCTGCACCAACCACTAACGCGAAAAAGATGCCGAACAGAACCAGCATTTCACCGTGACCTACTTTATCGAGCAGTTTGTAGAACAATGGACGAAGAAGCGGTAATGCAAATAAACCTATGGCGTACCACTCTGGAATCTTGCCTGTAGAAGCCGTAAGGAAGACCACAGCAAAAATATCCTGCATAACCAGAATACCAATTGCTAACGTACCGTAAGTCGCATTCATCTCACCTTTCTCTTGCAGCGTTTTAACTGCAAATACGGTACTAGAGAAAGAGAGCGCAAAGGCAAGTAATAGGATCTGACTGTGATCCATGGTGGCAAGGGATGAAAGCCCAAGCAACTTCAGCCCAACGAGAACCAGCGCAAAGAAAAGAGTCGAGAGAATATTGTGCGCTGTAGCACCGCCCCAAATTTCTTTAGAAAGCAGCGTTTTTACATCCAGCTTTAAACCAATGGTGAAAAGCAGCAAGGTCACACCAAGATCTGCGAGCGTGACAATGACGTCATTACTTTGGTAGCCAAACGCATGAAGGCCAAAACCTGCAAGTAGGAAGCCGACCAAAGGGGGGAGGTTACATTTTAGAGCGATGAAGCCGGCGAGAAACGCCGTTGTAATTAGAATAATTTCCATACTGTTGAGCTATATTCCTGATATACAAAAACGGGCTGTGAAACCACAGCCCGAGATTGTAACTCAATTGGTTGTATAAACTTAGTCTTCTAGCAACTTTTGTAACAAAACTCCGTTCAACATAGCGCGTTTGATCATCGCAAAGGCACCCATTGTCGGTTGTTTATCAATAAGAGATGCGACAATAGGCAGCTCATTGTGGAATGTTTTAAGTGACTGGTTTTCAACATTACGCTGGATCGCAGGGAAAACAATTTCTTCTGCTTCAGTAATATCGCCGGCAATGACGATTTTCTGTGGGTTAAACAAGTTAACAGTAATCGCAATGGCTTTTCCTAACTGGTTGCCCACGCGAACTAAGCTTTGCTTCGCTAATTCGTCACCGTTTATTGCATGCGTGCATACATCTTCAATGGTGATGTGCTCAAGCTGGGTAAGGCTAGATTCGTAACCTTGTGCAATCAGCTTTTTCACGCGTTGAACGATCGCAGGGTTTGCCGCTACGGTCTCTAAACAACCGAAGTTGCCACATTGGCATTGTTCGCCAAGCGGGTCGATTTGAATGTGACCAATTTCACCTACGTTGCGGTTAAAGCCGAGGAAGACTTGGCCATTCACAATGATACCAGCACCGGTACCACGGTGAACACTGACAAGGATTGAGTCTTGGCAATCTTGGCTCGCACCAAAGTAGTGTTCAGCCAGTGCCATACCACGCACGTCGTTACCAACAAAACACGCGGTATTGAACTTTTCACGAATGATCTCACCCAATGCTAGGTTATCAATATCTGTGTTTGGCATGTACTCAACTACGCCGGTGGTAGGGTTTACCAAGCCAGGAAGCGTAATACCAATAGCAATTAATTGATCGATCTTATCGTGGCAGCGATCCACAAACTCTTTTAACAAATCGACCAAACCTGCAATGAGGTCTGCTTGATTGGTGTAGTGAAGCTCGTGTTGGTCTTCTGCTAGTGCGGTGCCACCGAGGTCATACAGACAAAACTGAACATAGTCTCGTCCTAATCGAACAGCGATGGAGTGGAAAGGTTTTACTTCAGTGGTCAGCGAGATAGCTCGTCGACCGCCGGTAGAAGCTTGTTGCGCGACTTCTTTGATTAAGCCGCGCTCTAAAAGTTGGCGGGTTATTTTGGTAACACTCGCTGGAGCGAGCTGACTAACATCCGCGACCTGAATACGGGAGATTGGACCTTGTTGGTCAATCAGCCTATATACCGCAGCGCTGTTAAGCTGTTTTACTAAATCTACATTACCAATCTGTCCGCCATTCATGCTTAATTTTGCTCGTATTGTCCGTTAACAACCGTCGCTTTTACATTGAAGTCACGATCGAAAACGGTCAGGTTAGCTACCATTCCTTTTCGAATACGACCAAGACTGTCTTCAACACCGATTGCGGTTGCTGGATACAGCGTAGCCATTCGTAGAGCTTCGTCTAAAGCGATGCCTGCGTGCTCAACTGTATTCTGAACTGCTTCAATCATAGTCAGAGCTGAGCCGCCTAGTGTGCCATTTTCATCAACACACTTACCATCTCGGTAATATACTTTCTTACCGACAAAAATAAAGTGATCAATGTTAGCACCTGCTGGAGCTGTGGCATCCGTCACCAAAACAAGCTTTTCACCTTTGATTTTATGAGCAATTCGAATGTTTGCGTAATCAACGTGGAAGCCGTCAGCAATGATACCTGCGTAAACTTCAGGAGTGTCGTAAATCGCACCAACTACACCTGGTTCACGACCAACCATTGGTGTCATTGCGTTAAATAGGTGGGTAGCGAAAGTGATACCTGCGTCGAAGCCTTGACGAGCTTCTGCATAAGTCGCGTTGGTGTGACCAATAGAAACCACGATACCAGCCGCTTTCAAACGAGAGATGTGCTCTGGGTCATTTTGCTCTGGTGCTAGCGTTACTTTTGCGATGATGTCAGCATTCGCACAGATCAGGTCAATCATACCGTCGTCAGAAGGGCGGATGAAGTCAACGCTGTGAATACCTTTTTTCGCTACGTTTAGGTACGGACCTTCAAGATGCAAACCTAGCGATTGGTTTTGGTATTTATTGTGGTACTCGCGGGCCGCAGCAATCGAAGCACGCATGTCTTCGTCTGAGGAAGTGATAAGAGTAGGTAAGAAGCTTGTACAACCAGACTTAAGGTTAGCTTCATGCATAATCTGCATTGTTTCTGGAGTGATTTCATCATTCAACATCACGCCGCCGCAGCCGTTTAGCTGAAGGTCAATAAAACCTGGGCTTAGGTTGGCACCTTCTAGGTTTCTAATTTCCATACCTTCTGGCAGTTCAGTAACTGGCACTACTGATTGAATCTTGTCGTTGTCGATGATGACCGCATGATCGGTAAGAACATCACTACCGGTATAGATTTTACAGTTACTTAGCGCATACATAGTCAGCTAATCCTTATACGTGAGAATTTAAATTCTTCCTCGTTATCTAATAGCGATGAATGCGAACCTAATCGGTAACTTACTTTGTGTTACTGAATTAGATAACGAGTTAAATACAGCAAGTCGCGTTTTATCGATGTCATTATCAGAGTAACCAACTGAAAAACATAAAAGTAATTGGTTTTTATGATTGTTTTTCAAAGCGAAGTTACTATGAATCATCTATTGAGATACCAAAATAACACTGATTCTGTCTTGCATAAAGTGCGAGAATCTTATCTTTAAAACGCCATTTTTTCGTATAATAAAATAAGTTTTATGATCTCGCTAGCAAAAACCTTTTGGAAAGGCAAAAACTGGTGATTATGATCACAAACAATGAGCTTTTAATTTGCGGAGCAAAATTAATGTCATAAACTGAGAACGACTAAATTGAACGACTGAAATAAGTCTTTCGACAAAACATAAAATCCTATAGGGGGAACTTAAGGTGAATATTCTTGGATATGCGCAAAAGTTAGGTAAAGCTCTTATGCTTCCTATCGCAACGCTTCCAGTTGCGGCGCTTTTACTACGCTTAGGTCAAGGTGACCTATTAGACATTCCATTTATGGCTCAAGCTGGTGGCGCGATCTTCGGTCAGCTTCCACTTCTATTTGGTCTAGGTATTGCGATTGGTCTTTCTAAAGACGGTCAAGGTGCTGCAGGTCTAGCTGGTGCAGTTGCTTACTTCGTAATTACAGCAACAGCGACCACAATCAACGCTGACGTTAACATGTCATTCTTCGGCGGTATCATCGCTGGTATTATCGCTGGTCACTCTTACAACGCTTTCCATGCTACACGTCTTCCTGAGTGGTTGGCATTCTTCTCTGGCAAACGTCTAGTACCAATCATGGCGGGTCTATTCTCGCTAGTAGCTGGTGCTGTTGCTGGTGTTGTATGGCCAACAATCCAAGGCGGTCTTGACGCGCTAGCTCACGCAGTTTCTACTTCTGGTGCTATCGGTCAGTTCGTATACGGTACTCTTAACCGTGCACTTATCCCTGTAGGTCTACACCACGTACTAAACTCGTACTTCTGGTTCGGTATGGGTACGTGTCAAGAAGTTCTAGTTTCTGGCGCAACAGCTGCTGGTCAAGCACTTCCTGCTCTACAACAGCTTTGTGTTGACCCAGCTCTAGCTAAGACTCTTGTTGCTGGTCAAACTCACACATTCGAATTTGCTAACTCTGTAACTCCAGAAATCACTGCAACAGTTAAAGAAGTAACAGAAACTGTTAAATCTGGTGACCTACACCGTTTCTTCGGCGGCGATAAGAGCGCTGGTGTATTCATGAACGGTTTCTTCCCAGTAATGATGTTCGGTCTACCTGGTGCAGCTCTAGCTATGTACCTAGCAGCGCCTGCTGAAAAACGTAGCCAAGTTGGTGGTGCACTATTCTCAGTAGCATTCTGTTCATTCCTAACAGGTATCACTGAGCCACTAGAGTTCATGTTCGTATTCCTAGCTCCAGCTCTATACGCAATGCACGCAGTATTTACTGGTCTATCTCTAGTAGTTGCTAACATGTTTGGTACACTGCACGGCTTCGGCTTCTCTGCAGGTCTTATCGACTTCGTATTGAACTACGGCCTAGCAACTAAACCTCTACTATTGTTCGCAATCGGTCTAGGCTTCGGTGCTCTATACTTCTTCACATTTAGCTTCGCAATCCGCGCATTCAACCTGAAATCTCCAGGTCGTGAAGACGATGACGAAGATACATCTGCTGCTCCAGCTGGTGATGCGAAGAAAGGTGACCTAGCTCGTCAATACCTGAAAGCGCTAGGTGGTCATGACAACCTAACTTCAATCGACGCATGTATCACTCGTCTACGTCTTACTCTTAAAGACCGCTCAGTAGCAGACGAAGCTGTACTTAAGAAACTAGGTGCGAAAGGTGTCGTTAAGCTAGGCGAAAACAACCTTCAAGTTATCCTTGGTCCTCTTGCTGAAATCGTTGCTGGTGAAATGAAAGCAATCGGTGCAGGTGAAGACCTATCAGATGTAAAACTTCCTTAGTTACATCAAACTGACTCTCTATGATTGGGCCTCCTTCGGGAGGCCTTTTTTCGTTTTTAAGACGATGAACTGCTGAGCAATCAAGCTAACACGATAAATAATGGCTATTTAAAGCGAGATCTTGTTGTCTAATTACTAATAATTGTGGATCATTAGGAGCAATGCACTCTGTAAAACCATAGCGGTTAACAGAGTCTCGTTTTCTCTGACAATACTATTATTTTGAGGTGCTATAGATGAGTGAAGCTGATGCTCGTCCATCAAACTTTATTCGCCAGATCATTGATAAAGATCTAGCGGATGGTAAACACACTAGCGTGCATACTCGATTTCCGCCGGAACCAAATGGTTACCTGCACATCGGTCATGCTAAGTCTATCTGTTTGAACTTCGGTATTGCTCAGGACTACCAGGGTCAATGTAACCTACGTTTCGACGATACAAACCCTGAAAAAGAAGACATCGAATACGTTGAGTCTATCAAGAAAGATGTAAACTGGTTGGGCTTTGAGTGGGATGGTGAAGTATGTTACTCATCAAACTACTTCGACAAGCTTTACGAATATGCAATTGAATTGATTAATAAAGGCTTAGCGTACGTTGATGAGCTAAGTCCTGAGCAGATTCGTGAATACCGCGGTACGCTAACGGCTCCGGGTAAACCAAGCCCATACCGTGATCGTCCGGTAGAAGAAAACCTAGCGCTATTTGAAAAAATGCGTGCGGGTGAGTTCGAAGAAGGTAAAGCGTGTCTTCGTGCGAAGATCGACATGGGTTCTTCATTCATGGTTATGCGTGACCCAGTGATCTACCGTGTACGTTTCGCGACTCACCACCAGACTGGTGATAAGTGGTGCATTTACCCAATGTACGACTTCACACACTGTATCTCTGATGCGCTAGAAGGCATTACGCACTCTATCTGTACTCTAGAGTTCATGGATAACCGTCGTCTGTACGACTGGGTACTAGATAACATCACAATTGAATGTCGTCCTCACCAGTACGAGTTCAGCCGCCTAAACCTTGAATACACAGTGATGTCTAAGCGTAAGCTAAACCAACTAGTAACTGAGAAATTGGTTGACGGTTGGGATGACCCACGTATGCCAACCGTATCAGGTCTGCGTCGTCGTGGCTTCACATCTGCATCTATTCGTGAGTTCTGTAAGCGTATTGGCGTAACGAAGCAAGAGAACATGATTGAGTTCGGTTCACTAGAATCTTGTATTCGTGATGATCTAAACGAAAATGCACCACGTGCGATGGCCGTTCTAGATCCAGTTAAGATCGTTATCGAGAACTTTGAAGAAGGCGCGGTTGAAACTCTAACGGTAGCTAACCATCCAAACAAACCTGAAATGGGTGAGCGTGAAGTGCCATTCACTCGTGAAGTTTGGATCGAGCGCGAAGACTTCCGTGAAGAAGCAAACAAGAAGTACAAGCGTCTTGTTCTAGGTAAAGAAGTACGTCTACGTGGCGCATACGTGATCAAGGCTGAACGCATCGAGAAAGACGCAGAAGGCAACATCACAACAATCTTCTGTACTTACGATGCTGATACACTAGGTAAGAACCCAGCAGATGGACGTAAAGTGAAAGGTGTAATTCACTGGGTTTCAGCGGACAAAGCTCTGCCTGCAGAAATTCGTCTGTACGATCGTTTGTTCACAGTACCAAACCCAGCTGCTGCGGATGACTTTGCTGCGACAATCAACCCAGAATCACTAGTGATTCTAAACGGTTTTGTTGAGCCAAGTTTAGCATCATCAGAAGCTGAAAAAGGTTACCAATTTGAGCGTATGGGTTACTTCTGTGCAGATTCGAAAGACTCTTCAGCAGATAACCTAGTATTCAACCGTACGGTTGGTTTACGTGATACTTGGGCGAAAATCGAGAACCAATAATCTCAATTTATCGCCAACAAAAATGCCAGCAATTGCTGGCATTTTTTGTTTGTACGTTAGTGTTAGAGACGTCCTGGTTTTGTTGTGGAAGCGGTACCTTGTTTAGAGTCATACCAAATCACAAACTGAGCGCTGTCAGGATCATCATCATATCCCTTTACTGTATATATGTAATAACATACAGACCAGTGACCAGAGCTGTCTTTTACTCTTTTTGTAATGAAGTCGACAGCATCATGCTGGTTATTGGAGTTAGATAAACGATATTCAGCCCCCAATAACGCTTCCCATACGGCGATACAGCCTGGGTTGTTCTTGCCAATGTTAAAAGGACTACCAATCTTACCGTTACTGTTACCTTTGTTGGTTCCTAGCGGATAGCCAAATTCATTTACATCCAGGCTTCCACCACCATATCCTTGTAAATTGACCTGAGCTTCAGGTGTAGCACCATTGGCGAGCCACTGACTCTGGGTGAACTTTACCCCGGTTTGGAGGTTTGTGGCGATATCTTCGATTTTAGCTAGATATGCATCGTCTTGAATGTTGAGAAATCTTGGCGCTGCTACGACAGCAAGAATACCAAGCACAACGATCGCGATTACAAGCTCAAGCAGTGTAAAACCATTCTGCTGAGAATTCATGGCTACCTCCAAAACAAAAAACGCCAGCTTTACGCTAGCGTTTTAACCATAAATTACATAAACATCAACAACTATTTATTTTGATGGTTTATGTGCGTCTGGGTTGTCTTTGCAAGAGCCATCACTGCACTTACCGTAAAGGTATAAGCTGTGGTTAGTCAGCTGTACGTTGTATTGAGCTGCAATCTCTTTCTGGCGTTGCTCGATAATGTCATCTGAGAATTCAATAACCTCACCACAATCAAGACACACTAGGTGGTCGTGATGGTGTTGAGTTGAAAGTTCGAATACCGACTTGCCGCCTTCAAAATGGTGGCGAGTTACGATACCCGCATCATCAAACTGGTTTAGAACTCGATAAACAGTCGCAAGACCAATTTCTTCACCTAAATCGATAAGCTTCTTGTACAAATCTTCAGCGCTGATGTGTTGGCAGTCTGGCTGTTGTAGTACTTCTAAAATTTTTAGCCTAGGAAGCGTTACTTTAAGACCCGCATCCTTTAGCGCCTGATTGTTGTCTGACATATACTTTCCCGTTGGATCATCTGCAGCGATTTAACAGAATTCAATATTCCTACCATTATAGGTTAAGCCGCGTCAACAATAAACCACGAACTTCAAAGGGTTAATAGATTATTTTTGTAAATTGGGAACGGGTCGATTATATTACAGATCAGACCAGTTACAATTGCGTAACATGGAAATATTAGAGGCATGGAAGGCAATGAATAAGCGACTCGCCAAAATATATAAGCCGGGAATAGTGAAGTTTGCGCTCAATATTTGGCCTCCTTTTTGGGGGGCTGGAATTAAAATCTTACATATTTCCGAGGACTTTCGAACAGTTAAAGTCCGACTGAAGCTTCGGTGGTGGAACAAAAATGCAAATCGAACCCAATATGGTGGCAGTATCTTCTCTCTGACCGATCCTGTTTATTCTCTGATGCTAATGGGCATTCTGCGAGAGGAATACTATGTATGGGACAAAGAGGCGAGCATTAACTTTATTAAACCTGGTCAAAGTGATTTGTATGCAGATTTCGAAGTGAGCGATGGGATGTTAGATGAGATCTATCAGATGACGCGAAATGGAGAAAAGTGTTTTCCTGAATTCATCACTTATGTGAAAGACAAAGATGGTAACGTAGTGTCTGAAGTTAAACGTAAGCTATATGTACGTAAAAAGCCTCAGTATCGAGAAGACGAAATTGCGACAGAAGCACCATAATCATCAGAGACAAAAAGACCTCCCAATAGGAGGTCTTTCTTAATGAATGCTGTATTAGCCTTCAAGCTCAGCTAGGCACATCTCTTCGTAGATTTGCTTAACCCAGTTTTCAACGCGTTCGTCAGTCAATTCAGGTTGACGATCTTCATCAATACATAGACCGACGAATTGACTGTCATCGCCTTCAACAAGTGCTTTAGACGCTTCAAACTCATAACCATCAGTTGAAGTGTGGCCTAGGATAGTACCGCCTTTTGCTTCAACGATATCACGCACTGTGCCCATCGCGTCACAGAAATACTCTGCGTAATCTTCTTGGTCACCACAACCGAAGATAGCCACAAGCTTAGTTGAGAAGTCTACTTGCTCAAGCTCTGGGAAGAAGTCATCCCAATCACATTGTGCTTCACCGTAGTACCAAGTTGGGATACCTAGAAGTAGAAGATCAAAGTTATCAATGTCTTCTTTGCTGCTTTTTGCGATGTCTTGAACGTGAACTAGCTGTTTACCTAGCTGCTTTTGAATCATCTTTGCAACGGCTTCAGTATTACCTGTGTCGCTACCGAAGAAGATACCTACACTTGCCATAGAGTCTATACCTTTACATTGTATGTTACTGGCGATGGGGGAGCCGGACTTAACCTAATCCAGTACCTTCCCAGCTTAGCTGAATAATGCCTTTAGCGATAAAACCAGCACAGCCTAGGAAAAGGACTAACCATACGATACGACGACCAAAAACAGGTACATTGCCTTGCTTGAGTACATCTTTTATTGCCATCCCGATGAAAAAGAAGATAGCAGCAAAAAGCAGATCGAGTCCAATTGACTCGAGCATGTCCATATAGTCGTATAGCATTGTCGTCCTTCATGCCAAAAAATCTTGGGCGCACTATACCACTGTTAATCCGTAAAGTTAATGCACTATAAGAAGGGTTATTTCAATAATTAGGCGTAGTTTTTCGAATTTGTTAACTCGAAATATATTTCCTGATCACGCGCATCACTTCGGCCGGCTTCTCGGCATGTAACCAGTGCCCGGTATTGGCAATAATGTGTGCTTTGGCGTTATTAAACTGGCGCTGAACCGCAGGCTGGTGCTCAGGCATCAAGTAATCTGAATCACCACCTTTAACAAACAAAGTGGGAATGTTTGTAGGTGCGATTTCTTGCCAGCCAATGATGTCGTTATAGTTGTTGAACAAACTCGCAACGTTAAAGCGCCAATCCATCTTGTCGCCATTTTTATACAACGATTTCGACAGGAACTGTCTGACGCCTTCGATCTCAATATGTTGAGCGAGAATATCCATTGTTTGCTGGCGATTAGATGGTTGCTCTTTGATTACTGCTTGCAAGCCATTAAATACGTTGTCGTGACGGTTGGTTTGGTAAGCCACGGGCGCCATATCCAGCACGACAAGTCGTTTAACAAACTCAGGTGCTGCATCCACCAACTTCATAGCGACTTTTCCACCCATAGAGTGGCCGATGACAAGTGCAGGCTCAACCTTTAGATAGCGAAGTAAATCGGCCACATCTTGTGCTAGAACTTCATAATTGTGCGTGTCTGAATGGAAAGAGAGGCCATGATTTCGGAGATCGATACTGATCACCGAGTGATCCTGAACGAGATCGCGAGCCAGTAACCCTAGATTACTGAAACTTCCAAACAATCCATGAATCAAAACAACCGGTTGGCCTTGCCCTTCTTGCTTATAGTTGAGTAATGCTGACATTTTATCTTATTCGTGATGGGTTTAACGTGGAGTATCCGAGAGGATCTCGTTATAATCCCCCAGAGTTTAAACATTGAGAATGTGAAAAGCGAATGAAAACAATTGAGGTTGATGAGGATCTATACCGTTTTATTGCGAGCAAAACTCAGCATATCGGTGAAAGTGCCTCGGATATTTTACGACGCCTTTTGGACCTAGATGGTCAAAAACAGCAGCAAACAAGTGCTCCTGTATTAGAGCAGCCACAGGGAATTGTAGTAAGTAAAGATGCTGGTAAAGACGCGCAAATTGATACTGTGAAAGAAATGCGTTCGCTATTAATTTCGGACGAGTTCGCGTCACTTAAAAAAGCAATTGATCGTTTTATGTTGGTATTGTCAACATTGCATAACCTGAACCCAGAAGGGTTTGCGCAAGCAACAAAGGTTAAAGGTCGCAAACGTGTATATTTTGCAGACAACGAAGAGACCCTGTTAGCAAACGGTAATACAACCAAGCCTAAAGCTATTCCGGATACACCGTTTTGGGTGATTACCAATAACAATACCAGTCGTAAAAGACAGATGGTTGAGCAGGTAATGACACACATGGAGTTCCAACCTGACTTAATCGAAAAAGTAACAGGTTCAATCTAAAGAAACCTGATAGAAGCCTCATAATGTGTAGCGTTTAGCGGATATTATGAGGCTTTTTTAATTTTATTTGTATTTAAAGAAAGGATGTCAAACATGGCTATGCACCCTCGTGCTGGGCAAAAAGCGCAGCAGGAAGATCTTCACAATATCCCAGCACTCGTTGCTAACTACTTCTTACTTCAACCAGACGCAGCAAACGCAGAACACAAAGTTCAATTTGGTACTTCTGGTCACCGCGGTACAGCAGATAAGCACACTTTTAACGAAAACCACATTTTAGCCATCGCTCAAGCGGTAGCAGAAGTTCGTGCTGAGCAAGGTACAAAAGGTCCACTGTTTGTAGGTAAAGACACGCATGCGCTATCTGAACCAGCGTTTTCAAGTGTGATTGAAGTATTGATTGCAAATGGTGTGAAAGTGATTGTCCAACAAGACAACGGCTACACACCAACACCGGGTATTTCACATGCAATTCTGACTCACAACATTAAGCATGATGACAAAGCTGACGGTATTGTAATTACCCCATCTCATAACCCACCACAAGACGGCGGTATCAAATACAACCCGACGCACGGCGGCCCTGCAGAAGCCGAGCTGACTCAAGCGATCGAAGATCGTGCGAACGCACTGATTGCTGAAGGTTTACAAGGTGTTAAACGCCTACCACTAGCAGAAGCTAAAGCATCGGATCTGTTTGTTGAGATGGACTTGGTGAAACCATACATCGATGATCTAGTAAACGTTATCGATATGGAAGCCATCCAAAAAGCAAACCTGAAGATTGGTGTAGATCCATTGGGTGGCAGCGGCATCGATTACTGGCGTCAAATTGGTCAGGCATACAACCTAGACCTAACGCTAGTAAGTGAAGCGATTGACCCTTCTTTCCAATTCATGTCATTAGATAAAGACGGCGTTGTACGTATGGACTGTTCTTCTCCTTACGCAATGGCGGGTCTATTGGCGTTGAAAGATGAATACGACTTAGCATTTGGTAACGACCCTGACTACGATCGTCATGGTATCGTAACGCCAAAAGGTTTGATGAACCCGAATCACTTCTTAGCGGTTTGTATCGATTACCTATACCGTCACCGTGACGCGTGGGGTAAAGATGTCGCTGTTGGTAAAACGCTAGTTTCAAGCGCCCTGATTGACCGTGTTGTGGCGGATCTCGGTCGTGAGCTATGTGAAGTACCTGTTGGCTTCAAGTGGTTTGTGGACGGTCTGTACACTGGTAAGTTTGGCTTCGGCGGTGAAGAAAGTGCTGGTGCGTCTTTCCTTCGTAAAGATGGTACGCCTTGGTCAACAGACAAAGATGGTATTTTGCTATGTCTTCTAGCGGCAGAGATCACTGCGGTAACGGGTAAGAACCCTCAAGATTACTATGAAGAGCTAGCAGCGAAGCACGGTGAATCTAAGTACAACCGTATTCAAGCTGTAGCGAATGGCCCACAAAAAGACGTACTGAAGAAGTTATCGCCAGAAATGGTAGCGGCTGAAACTCTAGCAGGTGATACAATTACTGCTCGCTTGACGCACGCTCCAGGTAATGGCGCTGCAATCGGTGGTCTAAAAGTAACAACAGCGAATGGCTGGTTTGCTGCTCGTCCATCTGGCACAGAAGATATCTACAAGATTTACTGTGAGAGTTTTAAAGGTGAAGAGCACCTAAAACAAATCGAAGCAGAAGCACAGGAAATCGTTAATCAAGTGTTTGCAGCCGCTGGTCTGTAATTCAAAGGATTAAAGTTTTGAAAGGGTCGACAATGTGTCGGCCCTTTTTTTGTTTGTTGGGAGGGAACGCTGTGCTTCGAGAGGCGGGAACGTTTCGCTCTAGGAATCGAGAGGTGCTCGTTGAGAGTGTAGTAAAAAGGTATTTTGATTAAGAAGGTGTTGACGGAACTTGTTCCTAGAAAGCCAAAATAAAATCTTACCTCGTCTCTAGTTTGGCCAAGTATCTGGTACAACAAACCAAAATTCCCCGCTCTTAGTTTGAGCGTGAATGAACCTATCGGATGGCTTATCGATTGGCTCTAAGAACGCCTCATTGCCTATTGCCCAAAGCGGTTTAGAGAGGGCGTAAAGTGGCTCTTCGACTTGCTCCCATTGACTTTGGTAGCACCAGTAACCGGATATTTGATTTGGATCCAATTCGTATCCTAAACAGCTTGTTGGGATAGGTTCTGCAGAAAAAGGGTTAACGTAAAGACGTCCCTGCATCAGGAGGTGCTCACTCGGGATATGGTCTAAAGGCAGTTGCTGATGGAACTCTTCTCTCTGGCTCATCTTTAGCTGGTGGGTGAGCATACGTTCGAGTTTCTTATGCAGTTGGTCGTGTGCATTCGGCCCATACCAAATGCCTTCATGCAGTAAGTAAAACTTGATGGCCACTTCCCAATGTTCATGCTGTTTGGTTTCTTGATTTTCGAGGATCAAATCGACGGCGCCAATTGTGCGACCGGTAGCATCATTGAGTTGAATCTCTTCGGCAACCAACTCATATCGAGAGGAGCAAGTCAGCAACTTGGTACAAAGATGTTGGTATAGAAAGCCGAGTCGTGGGTTGCCATCGTAATCTTCATTGTCTGGTAGCGGCAATGCCGGAATATCTTCAACAGTGACAAAGGGCGTTTGAAGTTTAAAAAGTGGTGGAGTGTTAGCGATCCATTGATAGAAACGTTGTAGAGAATTCATCCATTATCCTTGTTGTCACGGGCAAAGCCTTTCTATTGTATCGAAATTTATTCTGGTTGGGGATGCCACAACTGGCATCTCGATTGCGGTTCGATATACACTTTGTTCAAGCCACAAGTATTGGAAGTAACAATGAATAATTTACAGCTGGAAAAGCTCCTTAACGAGAAACTGTCGCCGCAACTGATTAAAGACTATGCACCTAATGGTATGCAAGTAGAAGGCAAATTAGAAATCAAACGCATCGTGACAGGTGTCACTGCTTCACAAGCGCTGATCGATAAAGCGATCGAGTTAGAGGCTGATGCTCTGCTTGTTCACCACGGCTACTTTTGGAAAGGCGAGCCAGAGCCAATTCGTGGTATGAAAGGAAAGCGTATCCGTAGCTTGATCAAAAATGATATCAACCTATATGGCTACCACTTACCGTTAGACATTCATCCTGAACTTGGTAACAACGCAGAACTTGCACGCTTGCTAGACATTGAAGTGGAAGGCGGTTTAGAAGGACATCCTCAATCGGTAGCGATGTTTGGTCGTTTGGAACAGGCAATGACAGGTGCCGACTTCGCGAACAAAATCAATGAAGTACTAAACCGTGAACCTTTGCATATTGCCCCTGACAATGCAGACAAAATGATTGAGACAGTCGGCTGGTGTACTGGCGGTGGTCAGGATTTCATTGAGCTTGCTGCTCAGCATGGATTAGATGCATTTATTTCGGGTGAGATCTCGGAGCGCACCACTTACACGGCTCGTGAGTTAGACATTCATTATTTCTCAGCTGGCCACCATGCAACCGAACGTTACGGCATTAAAGCGTTGGGTGAGTGGTTAGCGCAGGAGCATGGCTTAGACGTCACGTTTATCGATATTGATAACCCAGTATAAAAGGGAAGGGCTTTGTCCTTTGCTATGAGAGACTGTTGTACTTCGGGATCTGAAGGGAAGAACAGATCCCCAACTCGCTCGTCCCTCGCTCTTGAGAATGACGAAGTACTCAGCCCCCCACGAGCGCTATCCCGCATCCATAGGGCTTCAGCTCGTTCCTGAGTTCCTTAAATAAAGAAAGGGTTGACGCTTTCACGCCAACCCTTATTTTTATTCGATTCTAACCGTTACTCACGCTCGTGCAGTGGAGAAAACTCACGTTGAGTTTCACCAGTGTATAGCTGACGAGGACGACCGATACGGTTTAGTGGGTCGCTGTGCATTTCGTTCCAGTGAGCGATCCAACCTATAGTACGAGAAATCGCGAAGATTACCGTAAACATCGATACAGGAATACCGATCGCTTTTAAGATGATGCCTGAGTAGAAGTCTACGTTCGGGTAAAGCTTCTTAGACACGAAGTATTCGTCAGAAAGTGCAATACGCTCAAGTTCCATTGCTACATCTAGTAGTGGATCTTTGATGTTCAGCTCTTTTAGCACTTCGTGACATGTTTCACGCATTACTGTTGCACGTGGATCGTAGTTCTTGTAAACGCGGTGACCGAAGCCCATCAGACGGAATGGGTCATCTTTGTCTTTCGCACGCTCTACATACTCAGGAATGTTATCTACGCTGCCAATCTCTTCAAGCATCTTCAGACACGCTTCGTTTGCACCACCGTGTGCAGGACCCCATAGAGAAGCAATACCTGCGGCAATACACGCAAACGGGTTCGCGCCTGAAGAACCAGATAGACGAACCGTCGACGTTGAAGCGTTTTGCTCGTGATCTGCGTGAAGTGTGAAGATTTTATCCATCGCACGCGCAACAACAGGGTTTACTTCGTATTCTTCACATGGGTTTGCGTACATCATGTGTAAGAAGTTTTCTGCGTAGTTTAGGTCGTTACGAGGGTAAATAAACGGCTGGCCGATTGAGTACTTGTAACACATCGCCGCCAATGTTGGCATTTTCGATAGCAGACGGTAGGCCGCAATTTCGCGATGCTCGTCGTTGTTGATATCTAGTGAATCGTGGTAGAAGGCCGCTAGTGCACCAACTACGCCACACATTACTGCCATTGGGTGAGCGTCGCGACGGAAGCCATGGAAGAAGCTTGCGATTTGCTCGTGCACCATAGTATGGCGAGTAACAGTTGTTTTGAATTGCTCGTATTGCTCACGGGTAGGGGCTTCGCCATAAAGCAGGATGTAACATACTTCCAAGTAATCTGCGTTATTGGCTAATTGATCAATCGGGTAACCGCGGTGCAAAAGAATACCTTTGCCGCCATCGATGTATGTGATTGATGATTCACAAGATGCAGTGGCAAGAAAACCTGGGTCAAAAGTAAAGTAACCATTGGCTCCCAGTTTACGAACATCAATTACAGGTGTACCTAGCGTACCGTCCATAATTGGCAGTTCGATCGGCGCATGACCTTCAACATGAAGGGTAGCTTTCTTATCCGCCATAACAATCTCCTTTGTTTATTATTTAATCCGTCCAGGATGTTTATGTGCCATTTTTGTACTGTTGTTAAAGCTTAAAGTCAATTTTTCTCCATTTTTGTGTGCACTTGTTATGATTTTTCTCATGAAAATCGTTAAAAATCTGTTCTATGTAGCATAATTTGTTACATCAATTGTATTAGAATGTTGCTGGTCGTATATTGGCACAGAAAATTTTAGTTAAATCCTTATAAATTCGGGGCTGGAAACAAAAGTGAGGTTTGTTTGTGGACTCCGGTTGTTAACAAAGTGTTTACAATTATCTCTAGGTATATTGCGAGTATTTGTTAATCAAATGTTAACTTTTGCACATTTGGAAGCTGAAATTAGTTATAACAATAAATGCTCAATGGAGCTGAGTGAGCAAGCCCGTGAAAGAAAGAAAGTCAAGACCTGTTAATTTAGATTTACAGACCATCCGCTTTCCCATCACAGCAATCGCGTCAATCCTACACCGTGTGTCGGGAGTGATTACGTTTGTTGCGGTGGGCATATTGCTTTGGTTACTGTCCATTTCTCTGTCATCCCCTATGGGTTTTATGGAAGCCGCTGACATTGTCGATAGCTTCTTCGTGAAATTCATTCTGTGGGGCATTCTAACTGCACTTGCCTACCACATTGCTGGTGGTGTTCGTCACCTACTGATGGACCTAGGCCACTTTGAAGAACTCGAATCAGGCGCGATGAGCGCGAAGGTCGCGTTTGGTGCTACTGCAGTGTTATCACTATTGGCGGGGATCTTGGTATGGTAAAACACGTTTCTTCATTTGGTCGTAATGGTGTCCACGATTTCTTATTGATTCGTGCATCAGCGATTATTATGACTTTATACACGATTTATCTGGTTAGCTTTTGTGCCTTCACAGATATCTCTTATGCATCTTGGACCCAATTCTTTGGTGGAACATTCACTAAAGTCTTCACCATGTTGGCACTTGTTTCAGTACTGATTCACGCGTGGATTGGTTTGTGGCAAGTATTAACCGATTACATTAAGTGCGCGAAACTTCGTGGTGCACTTCAACTTGGTGTTATTGCCGTGCTATTCGGCTATGTCTTCTCTGGTCTATTTATTCTGTGGGGTGCGTAAGTGTCTATTCCAGTTCGTGAGTTTGATGCCGTAGTAATCGGCGCTGGTGGTGCAGGTATGCGCGCTGCACTACAAATTTCGGAGCAAGGCCTTTCTTGTGCTTTGCTATCTAAAGTATTCCCAACTCGTTCACACACTGTTTCTGCTCAAGGTGGTATTACGGTTGCGCTAGGTAACGCGCACGAAGACCATTGGGAACAGCACATGTACGATACGGTTAAAGGTTCTGACTATATCGGTGACCAAGACGCAATCGAGTACATGTGTAAGAACGGTCCTGAATCTGTTATCGAGCTAGAGAAAATGGGTCTTCCTTTCTCTCGTTTTGATAACGGCACTATTTACCAACGCCCGTTTGGTGGTCAGTCAAAGAACTTTGGCGGCGAGCAAGCGGCACGTACAGCGGCAGCGGCTGACCGTACTGGTCACGCACTTCTGCACACGCTTTACCAACAGAACATCAAGCACAAAACAACGGTATTTTCTGAGTGGTATGCTCTTGATATCGTTAAAAATGAAGATGGTGTTGTTCTAGGCTGTACAGCGCTATGCATGGAAACGGGTGAAGTGTGCTACTTCAAATCGAAAGCAACTATCTTAGCAACTGGTGGTGCAGGCCGTATTTACGCATCAACAACTAACGCGCACATCAATACTGGTGATGGTGTTGGTATGGCACTTCGTGCGGGTGTTCCGATGCAAGATATGGAAATGTGGCAGTTCCACCCAACGGGTATCGCTGGCGCAGGTGTGCTTGTAACCGAAGGTTGTCGTGGCGAGGGTGGTTACCTTCTTAATAAAGACGGCGAACGTTTCATGGAACGTTACGCACCAAACGCGAAAGACCTTGCTGGTCGTGACGTGGTTGCACGTTCAATGATGATTGAAATCCGTGAAGGTCGTGGCTGTGATGGCCCTTGGGGTCCACACATTAAACTGAAACTTGATCACTTGGGTAAAGAGACTCTGGAGTCTCGTTTACCAGGTGTTTGTGAGCTGTCTCGTACGTTTGCTCACGTTGATCCGGTCAAAGAGCCAATCCCTGTAATTCCTACTTGTCACTATATGATGGGTGGTATTCCTACTCAAGTATCAGGCCAAGCGATTCGCCAGGACGAGAATGGCGGTGACGTTGAAGTTCAAGGTCTATTTGCTTGTGGTGAGATTGCTTCTGTATCGGTACACGGTGCAAACCGCCTAGGTGGTAACTCACTGCTTGACTTGGTGGTATTTGGTCGTGCGACGGGCCTTCATCTGGGTGAAACACTGCTTAAACAAGCTGACGCGAAACCTGCTACAGAAGCTGATATTGAACGTTCACTAGAGCGTTACAACCGTTGGGAAAATAGTACTGACGGTGAAGACCCAGCGCAAATTCGTAAAGACCTACAACAGTGTATGCAAAACAACTTCTCGGTATTCCGTGAAGGTGATGCAATGGCAAAAGGTCTAGTAGAGCTGAAAGCTATCCGTGAACGTCTGAAAAACGCTCACCTTGCTGATAAGTCGACTGAGTTCAACACACAACGTATTGAGTGTCTTGAACTCGAAAACTTGATGGAAACTGCTTATGCGACGGCGGTTGCGGCTAACTACCGCACAGAAAGCCGTGGTGCGCATGCTCGTTTTGACTTCCCAGACCGTGATGATGAGCAGTGGCTATGCCACTCTATCTACAACCCAGAAACGGAAGCAATGACGAAACGTGGTGTAAACATGGAGCCTATCCATCGTGAAGCATTTCCACCAAAAGCACGTACGTACTAAGGAAAGGAGGGTAAAATTATGAAACTGAATTTCTCTTTGTACCGCTACAATCCTGATGTTGACCAAAAGCCGTACATGAAAGACTACACGCTAGAAGTGGAAGAAGGATCAGACATGATGCTTCTGGATGCCTTGATTCTATTAAAAGAGCAAGATCCTAGCATTGCGTTTCGTCGTTCATGCCGTGAAGGTGTATGTGGTTCTGATGGCCTAAACATGAACGGTAAGAATGGCCTTGCGTGTATTACGCCACTTTCAGCACTTCAAGGCGACCAGATTGTCATCCGTCCATTACCTGGTCTACCAGTAGTACGCGATCTTATCGTTGACATGACACAGTTCTACGATAACTATGCGAAAGTTAAGCCTTTCTTGATTGATGATGGTGCTCTACCACCATCTCGTGAAAACTTACAGTCGCCAGATGAGCGTGCCCATTTAGATGGATTGTACGAATGTATCATGTGTGCATGTTGTACAACGTCTTGTCCATCATTCTGGTGGAACCCAGATAAATTTATCGGCCCTGCTGGTCTTTTAGCGGCTTATCGCTGGCTAATTGATAGCCGAGATACAGCAACTGATGAACGTTTGTCCGATCTTGATGATGCATTTAGCGTTTTTCGTTGCCATGGCATCATGAATTGTGTAAGTGTTTGTCCTAAGGGGCTAAATCCTACGAAAGCCATCGGTCACATCAAGTCGATGCTAGTGAATCGTTCGATTTAATTAACAACAAAAATTGCCGCTCCACTTGGAGCGGCTCTTAATAGCTCGGCGCAGACCGAAGCAAACGTGAAAACTACTGGTTAAGGGAAAATATGCACAACGGCGTGATGAAGGCATGGCTCGAGTCTTCACACTTGGCTGGCGCCAATGCAACGTATGTAGAGGACCTCTACGAACTGTATCTAAGTGACCCCGATCTGGTAAGTGAGGAGTGGAAACGTGTATTCGATGAGTTGCCTAAGAACTCAGAAGAAGTGGCTGATCAGCCGCACTCGCGTGTCCGCGACTACTTCCGACGACTCGCTCAAGAAACAAAGCATTACAGTGTCCAGGTTAGTGATCCAGATGTCGACGCTAAGCAAGTAAGAGTTCTCCAGCTTATCAACGCATACCGCTTCCGCGGTCATGAAGCTGCTGAACTTGATCCTCTAGGTTTATGGCAACGCCCACCTGTGGCGGAGCTAGACCCTGTATTCCACAATCTCACCGAAGATGACTTCGCAGAAACTTTCAACGTAGGTTCTTTTGCCATTGGCCAAGAAACGATGCAGTTGAAAGACATCTACTCAGCACTGAAGAAAACCTACTGTGGTTCTATCGGTGCAGAATACATGCACATGACAGACACAGAGCAAAAGCGTTGGATCCAACAACGTCTTGAATCTGTCGTTGGTCAGCCATCTTTCGATAAAGACGAAAAACGTACATTCCTTGAGGAGCTAACGGCTGCTGAAGGGCTTGAGCGTTACTTGGGTGCGAAGTTCCCAGGTGCGAAGCGTTTCTCTCTGGAAGGTGGTGATGCACTGATTCCGATGACAAAAGAGCTGATCCGTCATGCTGGTACAAGTGGCATGCGTGAAGTGGTTATCGGTATGGCTCACCGTGGACGTTTGAACATGCTTGTTAACGTTCTTGGTAAGAAGCCGCAAGATTTGTTTGATGAGTTTGCGGGTAAGCATGATGAAACATGGGGTACGGGTGACGTTAAGTACCACCAAGGTTTCTCTGCAGACTTTGCAACACCGGGTGGTGATGTTCACCTCGCGCTAGCCTTCAACCCATCTCACCTTGAGATTGTAAACCCAGTAGTTATTGGTTCGGTTCGTGCTCGTCAAGATCGCTTAGGTGACTTTGATGGAAGCCGCGTACTGCCTATTACTATCCACGGTGACTCTGCAATCGCAGGTCAGGGTGTGGTAGCAGAGACGTTCAACATGTCTCTTGCACGTGGTTTCTGCGTTGGCGGTACGGTCCGTATTGTTGTTAACAACCAAGTTGGCTTCACCACGTCGAACCCTCGTGATACACGTTCGACTATGTACTGTACTGATATCGCGAAGATGGTTCAGGCACCAATTTTCCACGTTAATGCAGACGATCCAGAAGCGGTTGCTTTCGTAACACGCATTGCACTGGATTACCGTAACGAGTTCAAACGTGATGTTGTGATTGATTTGGTTTGTTACCGTCGTCACGGTCACAACGAAGCGGACGAGCCGAATGCGACTCAGCCGCTGATGTACCAAAAAATCAAAAAACATCCAACGCCTCGTAAGCTGTACGCTGATGTTCTGATCGACAAAAACGAATCAGATATCGAGGTGGCGACCCAGCTAGTTAATGAGTACCGTGACGCACTTGATAAAGGTGAGGTTGTGGTAAAAGAGTGGCGTCCAATGGCGCTTCACTCAGTTGACTGGTCACCATACCTTGGCCACGACTGGGATGTAGAGTGGGACAACAAGTTTGATGCAACTCGCTTGAAAGAGCTAGGTCAACGCCTGATTCAATACCCAGATAGCCATAAGCTGCAAAGCCGTGTAAACAAGCTTTATAATGATCGTTCTGCAATGATCAGCGGTGAAAAGGCGATTGACTGGGGTATGGCTGAAACACTGGCATACGCAACGCTGGTTGATGATGGCAAGCGTATTCGTATCTCAGGCCAGGACTCTGGACGTGGTACTTTCTTCCACCGCCACTCAGTTCTACATAACCAGAACGATGCTAGCACCTATATCCCGCTGGCGAATATTCATGACAAACAAGGTCCATTCCAAGTCTTTGACTCAGTGTTGTCAGAAGAAGCGGTATTGGCGTTTGAATATGGTTACGCTACAGCAGAGCCAAGCGGCTTGACCATTTGGGAAGCACAGTTCGGTGACTTCGCAAACGGTGCACAAGTAGTGATTGACCAGTTCATCTCGTCAGGTGAGCAAAAGTGGGCTCGTCTGTGTGGCCTAACTATGCTGTTGCCACACGGTTATGAAGGTCAAGGTCCAGAGCACTCATCAGCGCGTCTAGAGCGTTACCTACAATTATGTGCTGAACAAAACATGCAGGTTGTAGTGCCATCTACACCAGCACAGGTTTACCACATGATCCGTCGTCAGGTGGTGCGTCCTATGCGTCGCCCACTGATTGTTATGTCACCTAAGTCGCTACTGCGTCATCCACTTTGTACTTCAACGTTGGAAGAGTTGTCTGATGGCACATTCCAACCAGCAATTCCAGAAACTGATAATCTGGAGCCAAGCAAAGTGAAACGTGTTGTGTTCTGTTCGGGTAAGGTTTACTTCGACCTGCTAGAACAGCGTCGCAACAACGAACAAGATGATGTGGCTATTGTGCGTATCGAGCAGCTTTATCCATTCCCGATGGATGAGGTTCAAGCCGCTATTGCGCAATACACGAATGTTGAAGATTTCGTATGGTGTCAGGAAGAGCCTCAAAACCAGGGTGCTTGGTACTGTAGCCAACACAACTTCCGTGCTGCTATCCCAGCAGGCGCAGATCTTAAATACGCAGGTCGCCCAGCTTCTGCTTCGCCAGCAGTAGGCTACATGTCGGTGCACTTGAAACAACAAAAAGCGTTGGTTGAAGACGCTCTGAACGTGAACTCAAAAACTTCGAATTAAGAACTAGAAGTTAAAGGAAGAAACAGATATGACAATTGAAATTCTGGTTCCAGATTTACCTGAATCAGTTGCTGACGCAACCGTAGCGACATGGCACAAACAACCAGGCGACGCAGTAGAGCGTGATGAAGTTCTGGTTGACATCGAAACCGATAAAGTTGTGCTTGAAGTACCTGCTCCGGAAGCGGGCGTATTAGAAGCCATTATTGAAGAAGAAGGTGCAACAGTACTTTCTAAGCAGTTGATCGCCAAGCTTAAGCCAGGTGCAGTAGCAGGCGAACCAACAACAGATTCAACAGAAGACAAAGAAGCGTCTCCTGATAAGCGTCATAAAGCAACGCTAACAGAAGAGAGCAACGATGCGCTAAGCCCAGCAGTTCGTCGTCTTCTTGCTGAACACGGCCTAGAAGCTAGTCAAGTGAAAGGCTCTGGTGTTGGCGGCCGTATTACTCGCGAAGACATTGAAGCACACCTTGCAAACGCAAAAGCGGCACCGAAAGCAGAAGCTCCAGCAGCCGTTGAAGCGCCTGCAGCAGCTCGTAGCCAAAAACGTGTACCAATGACGCGTCTGCGCAAGACAGTAGCAAACCGTCTTCTAGAAGCGAAGAACAACACGGCAATGCTAACCACGTTTAACGAAGTGAACATGAAGCCAATCATGGACCTTCGTAAGCAATACAAAGACCAGTTCGAAGAGCGTCACGGCACTCGTCTTGGCTTCATGTCTTTCTACGTGAAAGCAGTAACTGAAGCACTAAAACGTTACCCAGAAGTGAATGCCTCTATCGATGGTGATGACATCGTTTACCACAACTACTTCGACATCAGCATGGCGGTTTCTACGCCACGTGGTCTAGTGACTCCAGTTCTAAAAGACTGTGACACACTAGGTTTTGCTGACATCGAGAAAGGCATCAAAGAGCTAGCAATCAAAGGCCGTGACGGCAAGCTAACTGTTGATGAGTTGATGGGCGGTAACTTCACTATCACCAACGGTGGTGTATTTGGTTCATTGATGTCTACGCCAATCATCAACCCACCACAATCGGCAATCTTGGGCATGCACAAAATCCAAGAGCGTCCAATGGCGGTTGACGGCAAAGTAGAAATCTTGCCAATGATGTACCTAGCACTATCTTACGATCACCGTTTGATTGATGGTCGTGAATCTGTGGGTTTCCTAGTAACGATTAAAGAGCTACTAGAAGACCCAGCACGTCTGTTATTAGACGTTTAATATCGCTAAAACGTCGAGTTGTCCTTGATAGCTCGACGTCCACGATATCCAAGGCTAGACTGGCTCAGCGTCTGGCCTTCACTTGAACTGCGCCCGATAAATACATAAGCAGTTGATTTGAGAAGACCCTACAGACGCACCGCATGAAGTGGTGTTATGGAAATAATAAATCCCTTGAGGGATAAACAAACGGAATATCAAAATGAATTTGCATGAATACCAAGCCAAACAGCTGTTTGCAGAATTCGGTTTGCCTGTACCGGAAGGCTACGCATGTGATACGCCACAAGAAGCTTTCGAAGCAGCAGGTCGCATCACTACTGAAAAGAAAGTTGTAAAATGTCAGGTTCACGCTGGTGGCCGCGGTAAAGCGGGCGGTGTTGAGCTACACGATACAAAAGATGGCGTAAAAGAATTCGCACAAAAATGGCTAGGTAAGAACTTGGTTACTTACCAAACAGACGCAAATGGTCAGCCTGTTACTAAAATCCTTGTAGAAGAAGCGTCTAACATCGCTAACGAACTTTACCTTGGTGCGGTTGTAGACCGTGCGACTCGTAAGATCGTTTTCATGGCTTCGACTGAAGGTGGTGTGGAAATCGAAAAAGTTGCGGAAGAAACGCCGGAGCTAATCCACAAAGCGGCAATCGATCCACTAGTGGGCCCTCAGGCTTACCAAGGTCGCGAGCTAGCATTCAAACTTGGTCTTGAAGGTGACCAAATCAAACAATTCGTTAAGATCTTCATGGGTCTTGGCACTATGTTCTCTCAGTACGACCTAGCGCTACTAGAGATCAACCCACTGGTTATTACTGGCGAAGGCAACTTGCTGTGTCTTGACGGTAAGATCAACATCGACTCAAACGCGCTATACCGTCAGCCTAAGCTTCGTGAAATGCACGATCCTTCACAAGAAGACGAGCGTGAAGCACACGCAGCTCAGTGGGAACTGAACTACGTAGCACTAGATGGCAACGTTGGCTGTATGGTTAACGGTGCGGGTCTAGCGATGGGTACAATGGACATCGTAAACCTACACGGTGGTAAGCCTGCTAACTTCCTAGATGTAGGTGGCGGCGCGACAAAAGAGCGTGTAGCAGAAGCATTCAAGATCATCCTATCTGATGACAACGTGAAAGCCGTTCTAGTAAACATCTTCGGCGGTATCGTACGTTGTGACATGATCGCAGAAGGCATCATCGGTGCAGTGAAAGAAGTTGGTGTAACTGTACCTGTTGTTGTTCGTCTAGAAGGTACTAACGCAGACCTAGGTCGCGAAGTTCTTGCTAATTCTGATGTTGATATCATTGCTGCTGAGTCGCTAACAGATGCTGCTCAGAAAGTTGTTGCTGCTGCGGAGGCTAAATAATGTCTGTACTAATTAACAAAGACACTAAAGTAATCTGTCAGGGCTTCACTGGTGGTCAAGGTACTTTCCACTCAGAGCAGGCAATTGCTTACGGTACACAAATGGTTGGTGGTGTATCTCCAGGTAAAGGTGGTCAAACTCACCTTGGCCTTCCTGTATTCAACACGGTACGTGAAGCAGTAGAAGTGACTGGCGCAACAGCAACAGTTATCTACGTTCCAGCACCATTCTGTAAAGATGCAATCCTAGAAGCGATCGACGCAGGTATCGAGCTTATCGTAACGATCACTGAAGGCATCCCAACAACAGATATGATCGACGTAAAAGTGAAGCTAGAAGAAACTGGCGTTCGCATGATCGGTCCTAACTGTCCGGGTGTTATCACGCCTGATGAGTGTAAGATCGGCATCATGCCTGGTCACATCCACAAGAAAGGTAAAGTGGGCATCGTTTCTCGCTCAGGTACACTAACGTACGAAGCGGTTAAGCAAACGACTGACGAAGGCTTTGGCCAGTCAACGTGTGTTGGTATCGGTGGCGACCCAATCCCAGGTTCAAACTTCATTGACATCCTGAAGCTTTTCCAAGAAGACCCTGAAACAGAAGCAATCGTAATGATTGGCGAAATCGGTGGTACTGCGGAAGAGGAAGCTGCGGCTTACATCAAAGAAAACGTAACGAAGCCAGTGGTTTCTTACATTGCGGGTGTTACTGCTCCTCCTGGTAAGCGTATGGGTCACGCAGGTGCTATCATCTCTGGTGGTAAAGGTACTGCAGAAGACAAATTCGCAGCACTAGAAGCGGCTGGCGTTAAGACTGTGAAATCTCTAGCTGAGATTGGTAAAGGTCTACGCGAAGTGACAGGTTGGTAATCAACCAAACCACGTTATAAGTATTAAAAAGCCTGCGATTTCGCAGGCTTTTCTTTTTCTGGTCCATCTTGATTTGCGTCTCAAGCATGGTTTTTTCTAACACTCAGTGCGATTATGCTTTGCGCCTAATCAGTTGGCTAAGCATAAACAGGGTCGTCGCGCTAATCACAACGGAAGGGCCAGCTGGAGTATCGAAATGCCAAGACAGGCTCAGGCCCATCAGCACAGCGATCGAACCGATAATCGAAGCAAACAGTGCCATTTGTTCTGGCGAAGAAGAAACTTTACGCGCAGTTGCGGCTGGGATGATCAATAGCGACGTCATGATCAATGCACCAACAA
>Ga0209272_10000563_pt1 | contig 29225 bp, 29 predicted proteins | sample tdDd002_FD_187125 | JGI IMG/M metagenome (GOLD analysis project Ga0209272, IMG submission 187125) | Marine sediment microbial communities from the Atlantic coast under amendment with organic carbon and nitrate - tdDd00.2 (SPAdes)... | ecosystem: Environmental > Aquatic > Marine > Coastal >... | reverse complement strand
AATCCTGTACCCAGTATTTCTGTATGCCACCTTTAGCAAGCTTCATATTCCCACAAACCACAATTGCTGCAGGGGCATTGTAATTACCGAAATACAGATTTTTTCTCAATGAATCCATATTTTCTGTTATTACTATGAATTCCCATGGTTGATTGTTACAAGCAGTTGGTGCTGCCATTCCAGCTTCCACCAAGTGAATCAGTATGTCTTTATCAACCGATTTCTCTTTATATTTTCTAATACTTCTTCTTTTGAATATTATGCTACTACTGTCCATAAGACTCCTTATTGTGCAAATACATGTTGTAAAATATAAGATTGATACGATAAGATCATTCCCTTTTTTACATCTTCATATTTTAGCCACTTCAATTGATGATCTGGTTCAATACCATCATTTATTTTTTTATTTAACTTAATTCGATATATATTCCCGATCAGTTTATAGTATTGACCTCCGTTGACGGTACAATGGTATTCTGTTAAACGATCAACAAATTCATGTATTTCAATTGAGTATCCAATTTCTTCAATGAATTCTCTTTTCAAAGCAGTGATATGATTTTCACCTGCTTCTATACCACCACCCACTAACAGATGGGTATCTCTAACCTGAACAACGCCAATCTCACCTTTATCATTATCAAAAATACCATATACACCTTCACGTTCAATATACTTTTGGTTCTCTATTATTTCTCCAAACATATTTACCTCACCCATATTATATTTTTTTAAGTACTTCCATATACACGTTTTCTTTAGAATCATAATTGTCTAAGATAAATGTTTTAAGATACTCTGAATACTCATCACTCTGATTGCTTCTTTCTGCCCAGGCAACTTCTGTTGCAGCATTTAATAACAGTCCTTTATGTATAATGTCCTTATCAATTGCCTCATCTTTAAAATAACCTTCTAAGTAATTCCTTGTAAATGTCACAGCATGCTTTGTCATCACAGATGTCGGATAATCTGTAGGATCAACAATAAAATTAATGGTACGTGCTATATCGAAAACGGCTGGTCCCAATAAAGGTTCTGCCCAATCCAAGACTTGTAACTCCCCATTTTTAATCATCATATTATACGGCATAAAATCACCATGTAATAGGGAATCTTTTGAGGTGATACTCTCTAACAACTCCAATAACCATGTATTCACTTCAACTGAAAAACATTTGTTTTTATTAAAAAAACTCTTGAAGAAGGCCTTACAATTATTTAATTCACACAGTTCTTGTGTCATTTCTTTGTCATGGAGCATCTTATGTGTTTGTCCTAACTGTTTGGCATAAGTCAGTAATTTGTCTGAATTTAGTTCGATTTCATCTTGAAAAAGCATGCCATCAACTTCTTCCATGGTATATCCTCTTCTTGAATTAACCGTTACCTGGTCATACACTTTTGGTGCAAATTCAGTTGTATCTCCTAAATGTTTCGCTGTATGATACTCTAAAAAAAAGTCTTCTTGATCAAACATGTCTTCTCTAAACAGTTTAAGGACTTTTCCTTCGTCAATTCTATAAACCTCTGACGTTTCACCTTCACCTATCTTTATCATTATTATCTCCTATATCAAATTTATGATCTTCTTTGCATTTATCAATTTATCATCTTGATGTGTGTCTATTGATAAATCATAAGACATGTTCTTATGAACTATGTTGATTTGTCCCTTTGCATTTCCAATACAGCGATCTCCTCTTTCTTGTTCTCTAATAGCTAGAACTTCCTCAGAGCAGTAAAGACCCACTTTTAAAACAGGATAGCCCTTCAATACATCAAAGAAATCTTCTCTAGACGCCTCACAATCAAATAAGGTATCAACAACTACACTTACACCACTATCTGAAAACATAGCAATATTTCTATGAAAATAGTGATAGGTCTCTACTGGTATCAATCTTTTGTCATCTCTTGCTTCCATTAAGTCAATGAAGTAAGCATACTCATCAACGCTCAAGTGAAAATACTCTGGTAATTCTTTAATAATTTCTTTTGCCATCGTCGATTTTCCAGAACTTGACGTTCCATTTAATAAAATAATATGGCCCTTTTTTTGATTTGTTGTTTCCATCTGTTCTCCTAAACTTGTTTTAAATATAATTCAATTGGTTTTTCATAAACAAATGGTTTATTATCCATATCGCGATAATGAAAATCACAATCTTGTTTCTTAATAAAGTCATCAAATCCCCATGCAGTATACATTGCATGTAATTTCTCATAGTGGTCATTATCTATGCCAATCGTTACTTCAGAAAAGCCATTTTCTTTAACTCGATTTAATACTGTACTCATGAGTTGACTAGAAAGACCTTTCCCTTGAAAATCCTTATGAACTCTTAAAGCACATAAGTATGCTCTATTGATGCCGTCAGCTTCATCTTTATCTTCTGAATCCCAGAAAATATAGAGTTCACCAATGAGTTTATTTGAAACATGTTCAATGGTCCAAAACTCTATCATTTCATTCTTCATGCCTTCGATAAAATAATGGTATGTATTGGAACCACTATGGTTCCACAAGGTTTCAAGTTCCGAAACACTTCCTCTTCTAATCTTCATAATGGCCTCTCTTCAATATAGCTCAGAATGTTATACGATCAACACTTAAAATCTTGCCAATTTAGTGGTGTTATCTCATTATTGTTCCAATCTTCTCTGGTAATACCATACCCAATCGCATCATAGACCTCTCCGTTTCTACATGTCCAGGCTTTTCTATAATGAGATTCTTTAACAAATCCACATTTATTGAAAACACATCTCATAGCAAAGTTATCCTGTCTTGTATTCCCTTCTATCCTATCGATATCAGAGTATGTCTCAAAGATATAATCAACCATCCATTTAACCGTTTTAACACCCAAACCTTTTCCCTTATACGCACTAGAAATTCTAACATCAAAAAGAGGTGTGCCATCATCTAAATCATATATTCTTACAAATCCCACGATGTTATTTATATCTGATTTAACCCAAAAGGTTTTAGTACCTTCATTGTCATAGTAATTGTTATCATATGCCGCTCTAATTCTTTCAGGATTTGAATTTGGTGTGGCATGGTATGTCCAAGTATCTGAAGTCATGAAGTGTATCATATCTTCAATATCATGGTTAAATGCTTCATAGTATACGTTCATGATTATCTCCTTTTAATACTAATTTTTAATCCAATATTAGATTAACTCTTTGATGTACTCTTTGATACAAGGAATTTGATCAACATATGTCATAATCTCTTTCAGAGTCGAGATGACCTCTTTAGTCCCTAGGAGCTGTTCTTCTTCATTTGAACTTTCAATTCCTAATGACCTTTTAATGTTATAATCAAGCCATTTTAGCTTACCATCACTTATCGCATACAAAGAGTCTGCAATCGAAAGCAAATTACACTCTCTAATCTCAGTATACGCTTGTAACACACTCTGAAATTCTAATTTGTTTTGTCCGCCATCAGACCAATCCAAAGCAACGTTTAAAAGTTCCAAACCTGCGTTGACAGCTCCTGTAGATTCCCAATCTATAACTACAGGTTCCATATCATCTTTCCACATAATGTTTTTAGGATCTAAATCTCTATGACTGATTACATCACTGCAATTGTCTATTAAAGCATTAATGGCTTTTTTTTCTATCTTCTTAATCTTTTCTAAATTTGAATTAAAATCATCAAACCAAATGGTCTTCGAGGCTAAAGGAGTATATTGATCCCAATCTACAAAATCAATTGAAGTATCGTTCTCGTTCACTTCTTCATAATTCAAGTTATGTATCCTTGCCAATAAGGTTCCAATTTTTTTACATTTCGATTGATCAATCTCCTCTACCTGTAATGTTTTGGCTTCGAGCCACGGAAAAACAAGATAGTGTTGATCACAACACTGTTGTACGACTTTGCCATCAAACTCGACAGCATGAACGGAATTTATGCCACTACGATAAGCATGTCTTGCAAAAGCTTCGGAAAATATGAAATGACCCATCGCAGGTTTTCTTTTCATGATAATAGGATTCAAAGCTTTTACTGCGTACGCTTTATCCTTAACACTTACTTTATACATAAGATGAAGTAGACCACCCGTCACTCTTAATGGTTCTTCTGTCACTTCACCTAGATTAAGTTGTTTAAATAATTCTTGTATCTTGTTCATCTAACACCTTTTATTTACGTCATATCCACTATCAAACTAAGTTTCATTTTCATAACCATTTGTACATATGTTAGTGAAGCGGAGTTTACGCAAATCCCTATAATTAGTTTACTTAAGTTTCTTTTCATAACAATGATAATCCTGATGGTTTACTGGTTTAGAGTCAAAAGTAATTGTTCCTACCTTTTGGTAACCATTCTTTTCATACAATTTAAGAGCTACCTGATTTTCAGAGAAGGCATCCAGTCTCATTAAATTGTAATTTGAATTGATTGCATACTCTTCACACAGCTCTAAAGCCTTTTGACCATAACCATTTCCTTGAGCAGTCGGATCAATAGCCAATGCATGAATAACCAACTGCGAGCCCTCATTGTATTCCCATTTAAGCGATGACCATTCTTCACTTTGAAATTCATCCAAAACGACAGAACCGACTACTTTTTTATTAACAATAAAGAGAAATAATTCTTCATCCTCTATGCATATTTTGTACATTTCACTATTTGGATACTTGTCGTCCCATTGGTAGATGGCATTCTGATTCAAGTAATCAGTGCAGTCACCATAAAGCTTCTCTATTTGTGCTAAATCATCTATCTTTGCTTTAACCATCAACATAAATATGTCCTCTCCAATCGTTAATCATTAATTCATATCATGATTAATTGTCGTTAATATCATTTAATTAGATCATTTCTCCAAACATCTTTTTCTAATAGTTATACTCAAACAGTATTCAAAAGGTTACTATATCTATAAAATATGATAAATGTCTGAAAACTTATCAATAACATAATCTACATTTTTTGAATTCTTTAGTTCAGCTCTTTCTATAAATTGGTTTGTCATTACAGTTTTTATACCAAGCTGCTTTGCACCCTTTAACTCATCAGACCCACCATCACCAATAAATAAACATTTATCCGGTGTTGTTTTCATCTTATTTAGTGCTATGTCATAAATCTCTGCATCTGGTTTTACACACCCTACTTCATAAGAAAAAACAACCTCATCAAAGAGATGAGACAACGGTGATTCTTTCCAGTACATCACATCAATAACATCTGCATTGCTTATCAAACACAGTTTTATCCCTGCTTCTTTTATTTTTTTAAGAACTTCAATAATTTTTCCTTCAACATGTGTTATCGCTTCTTTGAACCGTTCTTCTCTTATGTTTAATAACTCATCTATAACATCAGCAGTTAGGTCCAGCTTTGCTTTTTTTATCATCTCTATGATAATTTGTTTTGGATCAGTCACTTTACCCGTTGCACGATCACTATATAATGCTTCATCTTCAGCGATTTGTTCCCATGCTTCTAAAGACATGCCAACTAGATCGTATTCATTTCCGTTTATATTATTCTTAGGTACAATCAATGTATAAAACAGGTCAATAAAAACTACTTCAATATCTTTTAACATCAATAACCTCAATTTCTACAATTTGATTTATCGTTATCTTTCATCAACGATGAAACCAATCCTATTTTTATATCCTTACACTAAAACACCTCAATACATTTCAAATATCGCCCTTCACCTTCAAAGTAATCCGGCGTTTTAAATAGTTCCTTAATAACAAGCGCTTCATTTACGTGTCCAAATATCTGATGCCACATTTCGTTCAAGATTTCTTTTATATCAACACCATGTTTAACTGCAGATATATCTAATCTCTCATGTGCTTTTGAAAACGATTCTGATAAATTCAAAAAGACTTCCTTCATAACAAGGTCATGCATTGTTTCGATAACACTCATATCTTTCTTTAAAAATACAGGCACTGTTATATGGTATTTATTATTTTTCTTTTTTATATAATTAAAGCTTTGAAGATACTCTAAATACAGATCATCATCACTTTTAAAATCATTCTCATGTACTTTACCATTTAACATTCTCATAATTAAATGTGCACACTTCAAACCAATTTCCTTATGATGAGTTTGAAGCAAATTTAGATAACTTTGTTTCGTGTTGTTTGAACTTTTCATTTGATTGATTTGTTTAATGATTTGTCTTTCAAATCTAAAGAAATCATTTCTATTGCCTGCTGCATCCCCAAAACTAATAAAGGATAAGAGATCTGTTCTATAATTATTACAGCTGCATAGAATGCCTTCGCTGAATTCATCTACTGAATCACTTTTTTCAAATCCAAATAGGATATAGTCTCGATGATCCACTTGTTCTTTTGAGCTTTTAAAATAATCATAGTTGGAAAGTTCATCTATAGCAGAACCATCTAGTATCATACACCCTATAATATGATACAATAATTCATTTGTTTCAAAATTATTAAAACAACTGAGTTTTGTACATAATGTCTTTAACTCTTCATGTCTGGCAATAATTGAATCTGATAGTATATCAGAAACATCTTTTGAAAAGTCATTGATCGCTTCTAAATCATCTTCAACAATGATTGTGAACTTCGTTGAGTAATAACCGTCTATTTCATCAATCATCAAAAGACGTTTCATAATCTCTAGATGTTCTATTAAAAGAGTCTTGTCACAATCGACCTGATTGACTATGTCATCTACTGTGAGTGTATAAGGTTTCTTTCGACCGATTAGATATAACACTTCTGGAATACCTTCACCTGCATACACTTTAAAAGGATTGTCGTCATCAAACGCACCACAATCACCATAGTGATACAACTCTATTTTTTTATTCATTTAAACACCATTCCTATATTAATTTCTTATACCTTTAAAATCATTTTTGTCGTTTCAGTGCCTGATAAGAATCCCATTTTGTGATACACCATTTCAGCGTCGTTTCCTATCGTTACAAATAGTCTTAAAACTGGGTAAGAGCCTTTTAGTTCACTTAAAGCTCTTTTTAACATCATGGTACCAAGACCTTTGTTTTGATAAGATGGTTTAACCGCTATATCAAATACATTTGGCCACTCTTCCCATCTTGAAATCAAACATGCCCCTATCAATTCATTCGTTTCCTTCTCGTAAATAAGACAAGATGCTCTATTTATATCACTATCACTCGTTTCATTTTCAAAATAGTAATCCAGCATCTTCTTTGCTTGTACAATGTCCTCTTCACTTTCATTAAATGCTTCAGCAAACAAATCTAAGATTTCTAATTTATGACTCTCATTCGGTTGTATAATAGTGACGTCATCAGCCCATTCGATTTCAAATTGTTCAGTTGGTCGAATCATACACTTTCTTGACTCCACGCCATTAAATCCTTGTCTATGATAATATTGAATTTTCTCTGGTTTTATACCACCTGCAGTAATTGGAATTGAGGCATCTGACAAAGTTAACAAGAACTTCATTAATTTAGAAAGAATTGTATCATAATCATTATGAGGTGGCTCTAAAATCAAACCACTAATATAATTAGGTTCTAGGAGAACACCACCAATTCGTTTATTATCTTTTTTTATAAAATAACATATCTCATACGACTTCAAAATATTGCAAATTTGATCGAAGTTTGTTCTGAACCGCATATTATCCTCAAGAATCCTATAAACAGCAAAATAGACAGAATACTCCTGCCAACTTACTTTTTCTATACTATACTCGTTACCTAAGTTATATATATTTTGTTCCTTTGTTTTATCGATTTTCATGTCACTCTCCTTTTGAACTGGTAGAAGCATACTTATAAGATATGCCATTCTATACTATTATAAACTTAACTCTTCATTCAAAAAATGAGGACAATAAATAAAACCATAGTCGTAAGGTTTATTCATCCAAATCAATTCCACGGATAAATACATATTGTTCATGCACCCATATGGATTGACCTCCATGTAAATCAAGGCGATAGAATTCCCCTACTTTTTCATTGATCCAACCATTATAACTATAGGATTCTATTACAGGATCATCTACCTTTGGATCAGTTCTATACGATTCCCAGTAGATTTCACTATTTTCTTTTGTACTGACATTCTTAATCTGATCTCTGATACTCTCTGAATAAAGTTCAGTATATTCTACTTTTATCCATCCATTGGTATTTTGAGGTTCAGCAAAATTTGGAATTCGAATATAGTACCATGTAGACATTTCATTGGTGTAATACGTTACAATATTAGTTTTATCGATAACCGGTGCTAACGTTCCAGCTTCTGCGGTAGCAACTCTTGGACTATTCTCTAGAGGTGCAATCCTGATAATCGCATCATTTGGAATGAAGATGTAATCTTCAGTCAATTCATTAAACTGTGGGTAAGTAAAAACTATATGGTCAGATGGTTTATTTATAATCTCTTCTAATCTTTCAATTTCTTCTTTTAATTTGCTCTTTTCATACTCATTGTCAGCAATGAGTTGATTGAGTTCAGCTTTATCATTGATGAGTCTTCTATTGTTTTTACCTAATGTCTCGATAGTTTGATTGGCTTTTTTTAATTCAACATCCAAATCAATCTGAGCTTGTTTCAATTCACGGTTCTCCACTTGAAGCAACTCTATTGTTTCTGTTAATTTCGAAACGTCCTGTCCATTGGAACAACCAACTAAAACTAAACAAAATAAAATGATTAAGATTAACTTTTTCATAACGTCCCCCATGTAAAATCATATGATTAGAACTCTACTGATATACTCTAGCTTTTAAAGAATGTCTGAACTCTACTTATTTCTTCTATATGCTTTCAACCGTGTAAGATTATCATAAGCTAATAGATACTTATCATATTCCTCTTGATCAAAGTCCTGTTTCAACTTGTCTTTAGCTTCTTCTGATGAAAGACCTTTTCTTTCTTGAAAAGTATCGCAAGGAAAGTCATCACATTCACCACAATGCTCAATCTCTTTAGACAAAACACAACTTCTTACAGGACAATTTTGATCAATTCTTTTAGCAGACTCACGAGTACATCTACATCCATCACAGTATATATCCTCCTCTTTGATATCAAGATTGTAATACTTCTTCCATACTTGACTGAGAAGATTTCTTTCATCGTTCTTCTTTATATTGGGAGCATACGCTTTACACAATTCACATCTATAACCACACATTGTTAATGTCATTTTCATCCCTCTTTCTTTTTACTCATCAAAAATATTTTGATTAAGAAAACATTGTTTTGATAATTCCATTCGTGCTGTTTTGTATATATTTCCAATCTGACAAATCTTTAAATTGCCAGCATAATTTAGGATTAACGCAGTATCTTTTTTATTATTTCCACCGCTATGTAATACTTCATAAACTTTTCCACCTTATAATTTTCTTGATTATTATACACTCATAAAACTAATCTTATATTGGTAACAACGGGATGATGATACCCCCTAAAACGAGACTTACTACGTTGGCAATCAGAACATAAATAATAGTTGTTGCCTTTTTTTTCTCTTTTATAAAGGCTGCAAAACCAATCATTTCGAAAATAAGAATGAATAACTCTGCATACACTAAATATACAACGATATAACTTTCAAATGGTGATGCTGTATTGATCCATAAATTGAGAGCACCTTGTGTGATTAGATTGATTGTTAAGAAAACAAACCATGAGTACTTATCTCTATATTTAAACAAGAAAAATATAAAGCCTTCAATCAACAGAGTCAAGAAAACTCTGAGGGTTATTAACACAATGGATCTTTTAATACTTTTTCCTACTTTAATAGTTTTAGTGGAGTAATCAAGCGTAAATATATTACTATACCTGTTGAATTGTCCATTCAAGTCAAAAGTAAAAACACCTTCTTTACTTTCAAATCTAACTCTATAGGATTTAAAATTAGAAATATCAATATCATAAGTGGTATAATAATACTCATTCAGTTTATGATGTTTTTCTGCTTCAAACACTTCATCTTCAACTATAAAACTCACAATAAGATCTTCAGGCGCATCAGATGCAATAATAATAATCGAAGGTGGTTCTGCTGAATTAGCGAAACACTCAGTTACACTAATCAGTAGTAGCAACACTATTAATATCATCTTTCGTGACTTCATAAAACACCTCTTATCAAACTCATATTGAATCTTAATGAGTTTATTGATTCACAACTAATACACTCATATTTATTGGAAGATTTGTACTGATTGATTAATAACTACAATCGCTTGATCATCTGTAAGAGCAATTGTATCTACTTGATTTAAATCTATAGAACCGTTTAGTGATCCCTTTTGCCGATGTACTTTTAAGTGACAATCTATATATCCTAGACCATTTTCATGTGTTGTTGTCATAGCAATACTCCCTGCACTTACACCTAAATAAACACCACCCTGATTCAAGTAATTTTCAAGTGGTAAATAACCATTGTTCATTTTTTCAAGTAAAAATTTTGTACTACCACCACAAACATATATCGCATCAAACACAAGCATTTCATCTAGTGTCATGGGTTGTTCAAAATCATATGATGTAATATGAGTTTCATGAACACCGATATCAATCAACTCCTTTTTACAGAGTGGAATGATGTCTTTTTGATTTTCTGTTACAGCGGCAGTCGGTATAAAAAGTACCTTAATCATGTTAGGTTTCTTTTCAATTAGCTCTATAAATTTATCACCGATTTTTCTATTATCAAATCCAGCTGACGTTAATATTAATTTTCTCAATTTAGATCCCTTTCGTAGATACTCAATTCTAGATATTGTATATGAATCTCATTATTTATCTAATCTCAAGTTTAACTTGACGGCTTTAATGCAAACACTCGCTATATTTTTATAACCAATCTTTCGTTGTAGTTTTCAAATCCTTGACTTCTAAAAAACTCCCCTGAATTATTGTTCTTTGTCCAGTAATTCATTTCTATTCTTGATATATCTAATTCCTTCGCGTATGTCTTAGCAAAGTCTACCAAAGATTTACCAATGCCTTTACCTTTAAAATTACTTTCAACACATATTTGATCGATCAGAAGTGCTGAGTAACTCTCTTTAAAGTAATTGGCTTCACTGTACTTTATATTTAACAGCATATAACCAGCAACCACATCATCAAAGTAAGCAACATATGCAGAAGCTTTTTCATTTTCCAAAGCATCATCAAAAAGCTTTTTCATATTCTCCTGACTATAAGGTTTGAATAATTCCGGCTCAATGTTATGATGTATCTTTTGTACATCATGATTTAAAGTTGCCAATAATTCTGTATCACTTGTTTTAATAATTTTTATAGTCATATTCACTCTCCTATTTAATATGTCCTTAAGTTAAATCATCATATGAAAGATACTTCCTAAACACATGAGTATCTTTTGTTAAACCATTTTATAATGTTAAACAGTCATGAGACATAGGATTAATCGTTTAAAACATAAAAGCATATATAAAAAGTTCTCCAAAATGAAAGTTTAGCAGCTTCTCGCTTTGACTTTATTTAGAGAACTCTCAGATCTCATAATTGAATTAAATTTAGAGCATGTTTGGATTCAGAATAATTTGTTTATCTATAATCGTTACCTATTACTGATCAAAATACACCCTACTTAATTATACTATTTATTTGTTTTTCATACATCAATTTTTACATTTTTTTCTTTCTTTTTCAATATTTCTATCTTCACTTATATGGTCTTATAAAAGCTTCTTATAAAAAAACTGCTTTTCAGCAGTTTAAGTCAGAATCTCATTTTGATCATTATATTGCCTAATCAATAAGAATCTTTTCCCACTCATAAGTTATTCCACCGTCTTCAAAACCTACGCTTTTGTACAGTGTCTGTGAGGTTGTATTTTTACCGCCAGTACCAACATATACAAATTTAGTACCTAATTCTTTCACTTTATGCATACCATCAAGAAGCAGTGCTTTTGATATGCCTTTACGTCTTTGTTCTTCAACACATGCTAATGGTTCTAAAATAGCCGTTTTACTGACTGGATCATTCCAAATGGTACAGTACGCAACAATTTCTCCGTCAGGTGTTTCAACAACTAAATCAAAAGCATCTGAGTAAGATGGTGAGTTCATTAAATTCATGTATCTTTCAGGTGTCGTTTCTTCTCCGCCAGTTGCCAAAACAAATAGTTTTACTCGACTTCCAATATCATTACCAATTGTCTCACGAATCTTAAAGCCATCTGGCAGAGCAGTTTTAGAACGAATTGATGATAAGTCACATATACCACTATATCTATAACTTGATGTTCTTGTATATCCTTTGTCTAAAAGCATATCGTTCATTTGAACATCGTTTATATTTATATCAAAGATCACTTTAGAACCTTTTTCATAAATATGATGTTCAATGTAATCAATGACTTCTGATATAAAGTGATTCTTATCTGGAAGCAACGCGATGAAGAATTCATCATCCTCTGTATTTATAAATCCAATAGTTTTACTTTTATCATCATCAGTTATCAACCAACTGTTCTGAAGAAAATCGTCAGGATTGTCTCTGAATGCATATCTTTCAAAGTCTAAATTTCCAACATGCATCTGTGTATATAAATGTCCAGTATCAGAACATCTCTTCTGGACAATGTTTCTCATTACCTCATAATCACTCTCGTTATCAACTCTACAATAATTTAACATTGTATTACCTCCTTCATATTATAAATAGAACCTTATTACTCATTCATATATCGATTTAACTCTTTTGCTAATAATATCATATTTTCTGCTGTATCATCTGGAAAAGCATATGCTCTTAGGGTTTTATTAGCTGGTCTAATAACAATAGACCGATCTCCCTCTGACCATAACAGACGATAGTCATTTGTATAGTTACTTAATGTTCTAGAATTATCCGGCAAGTAGGATATAGAACTGACTTTCTTGTCATATAATAAAGCTTCAGCATTTTCTAATTCGACAACCTCATAGTCACCACTGTCTTCGGTTGATAATGTGACAGCAGATTTCTCATTGAGTATCATTACGATTTCAAAATATGAATTCTCCTTATTTTCTTGTTTATATTCAAAGACAATTTGTGATGGATCTTGTCTCTCCAATTGATAATAGAAATACTGTTGTCCCTGATGTTCACTCGCCAGCTGATTCAATTCCTCTTGCGTAGGCATAAGATAACCGTAAGCAATGTCAATTTGTTGTAGGATAAATGATTCCAACACTTCAGGATAGCAGTTTGTTAAATCAACGGTTTTAATAAATTCACCATAGTCATCATATGAAACGAATGGATTCCAAATACTATAAATTGTCGGATCAGCTGTATCCAAGACTAAACACAGTTTATCTCGATAGTCTGAGGAAGGTATAATTTGATCAATCGCTCTCTGATCCTCATGAGCTTTCAACCATTCAGATTCATTTTCAGTAATTGTTACTGCCATCGTATCTTCACCATTTTGCAGTTTAATAATAATATCTGAAGCGGCATATGCTCCTACAGAAAAAACAAGTAGTAATGCAGCCACTAATAACGGTCTTCTATACCATGTTTTACTTGATCTATTCTTTGTTCTTGTACTCAACTTCTCCATAACAGCATCACTATGATCTGTTGTTAAATCCGATTCATTAATATACTCTGATATCATTGACTTTAACTTCTCTTGTTTCATCTTCATTTCCCTCCCTTTCATATAGTTTGATGAATTTTTTTCTTGCGCGTTCGTATTTCTTCCGAAGTGATACTTCTGATTTGATTAATATCTCTGACATTTTTTGATAACTCATCTCTTCATAAATTCTAAGATATAGAAGATTTCTCTCTTCCAAAGTTAATTGAAACAATACTTTTTTTGTTTTAGAACTTATCCCTGTATCTTCTACTTTTGTATCCGGAAAGTCTGGGATACGGTCATATAAAATCACTTTTCTCTTGTTCTTTTTTTTCAATTCATTCATTGTATGATTAAAGGTAATCTTATAAATCCAACGATTGAATGAGGTTCCGATTTGATATTTGTCTAAGTTATCATAAACCCTAATAAATACATCTTGCATGATATCCTCTACCTCATTACTACTGTTGGTCAAATATCTTATGTATTTATACAATGACTTCTGATAATATCTAACAATCAGTTCAAAACATACTTTTTCTCCTGATTTAACGCGTTTAACTACAGATTCTATTGTTTGGTTATCCATGATCTACACCTCCCTTTAATTGCCTTTACATACTATAACAACTGAAATTGAATAATGTGACACTTTCAAATATTTCTTTTTACAAAAAAACATAATCCACAAAATGTGGATTATGCAGTTTATAATTCATAGACTAATAAAATGAATCCATAATCACATATATTTAGTTTAATTCTGATTCAAAGTATCTTCTATATATTGATTTATTTGCATTTCCAATAATTCAAGTGGCATACTACCATTCTTTAAAACTGCAGAATGGAAATCTTTGATATCATATAAATCTCCCAATGATGCTTCTGCTAAGTCCCTTAATTCAAGTATTTTCAATTGACCTATTTTATAAGCACAAGCTTGACCTGGCCAAGAGGTGTATCTTGTCACTTCACTAGTTGCCAGTCCTTCAGATTGCTTAGCATAGAATGTCAAATAGTCAATCGCATATCCTCGCGACCATTGTTTCGAATGAATACCCGTATCAGCAACAAGTCTCGCTGCTCTTAAAAGTTCAGATTTTAAATATCCAACTTCTCTGCTTGGTGTATCATACAAACCCATTTCATCGGCTAACATTTCAGCATAAAGCGCCCAACCTTCAGTAAATGCTGTATTAACTGAAAACTTGCTCACTAGCGGTATATTGACCAACTCAACTTCCTTGCTTCGCTGCAAGTGATGTCCTGGTACACCTTCATGAAATGCGATAGGGTTTATATCTATATCACGCTTGATAAATCTTGAATCAAGAAAATATGCGCCCTCTCTTTTACCATCCATTGACGGACCCATATAATAGTTCCCACCGTAAGAATATTTTAATAGTGTGTTACTTTTAGGAATATCCTCTTCATGGAAATAAAGTGGTAATGTTTCGTATGCTAAATCCATAACCGATTGAAACCTATCAATCGTCAATTGGCTTTTATAACGTTTATCTTTTGCTTTCATTTCAGTAATCATATTATTAACACTGCCATTGTACCCTAACGACTCACTCATTTCTTCTAACTGTTTGACAATGCGTTCAACTTCTTTTAGACCCAACTCATGAATCTCTTCTGGTGTATAATCAGTAGTGGTATAATATTTTAACGTATGCTGATAATATGCTTCACCATTAGGCACTTGCCATACCCCTCTAGTTACTCGAGAGACTTCCAATGAATCATTTAACGCACTCACTAAGTTCTTCATAGCAGGTATGTAGTTGTTTTTAATTGCCGTCTTAGCCGATTCCAACAATTCAGAACTAACTTCCTCTTCTAACTCAAGTGCTTCAATATCCTTCTTAAACTTTCGATAGATCGCCATTTTGTCAGGTTCATCATAAAACATTCCCGAAACTTGAACGATGGTCTTTTTTATCGATTGAGGATCCATTACATACCCTTCTGCTGTATTACTTGTATAACGCGTTGCCATATCATTTATTTTTTTGCCTGACAATTTATATCTTTCAATTAAATTTTCAGCGTCTTTTACATTCTCAACGACATGCATCTCGGTTAATAAGTCATTTAGATACCAATGTTCACCATCAAAATGCCCCATAAAAATAATATTCTTAAAAAAACTTATTCTCTCAAGTTCCATCTCTATGTACCACTTTATATTAAGGAAATTCATCTTTTCATCAAACTCTAAACCGTCTTCTTTACCTTCCATGAAATCCAAAGCTTCTGTTAGAAGTATCCTCATCTCTTCTGCTGATTCTTCAGTTATATCATTTAGTCTATTCTTTTCTATCGATACACCATAAAAAGATAAATCACCAAAGAAATCTACTATCTCAGGATTTAAATCTATAATTTTATATCCTAAATCCTTATAAAACTCATCAAGTGTCATTTCTGAGAATAAAGGAACATCTTCTACAGCCGGTTCATCAATAACATCACTATGACTGTTACACCCATTTAAAAATAGCATTAAAACTATTATCCCAATATTAATTATTTTTTTCATTATTCCCCCTCAATTAAAATATCGCTTAAGTTATCTAACATGCATTTATTCAATGTTTTTTCAAAACAGTCATTGACATGTTAGACATATAAACGACTTTTTGATTTGTACTTACTCGAATTAATATTTATTGTTTGTTACCTGTATGGTTTCGTCATATATTTCATCCATGATCTTTGAGAATTTTTTTAATTCTACTAAATGAGGTTCATGAGCTGATTTATCAAACCAATAAAAGTTTTTCTTTGGTGCTTCAATGAGATTATAATATTCCTCTACAAGTGATGATGGTGTATTGTAATCATATCTACCTGCACAGAAATATACAGGCACTTCAAACTGTGTATATTTCTCTCTAAAGTCAGCTTTTTCACGATTTAAAAATAGTGTTTCAATAGAGAATGTATTCCCTTGTAAAAACTTAATACCATCATTCCAAGAATATTCTGGTGAAAACAGTATGCCTTTTATGATTTGATTTAAAGTGATCACTTCAGTTTCATAACCACCATAATGTTTTAACCATTTTCTCTGTACAAAGGTATCGGTTTTACTATTTTCATATGGTGGTCCACCAATTTCTTTTAAGTCCATTAAAGCTTTATCATTATTATCAGTAACAGCTTTTTCAAGCACATAGTTATACGAAATTCTCTCTCCATCGACATCGTCAATAACTTGACCGATTCCCACATAAGCAAACACTTTTTCAGGTGCATTTTGAATGGTTTCAATACCTAACACAGTGCCCCAGGAATGTCCTACAATATAGACTTTTTCTCTATCAAACCGATAAAGCAGATAGTCAATTAGCTCTAAAGTATCACTCTCTAACTGATCTTGACTCATTGTCAATCTATCAATATCTGATGAATAGGATTTTCCTGATCCTCTCTGATCCCAGTTGACTACAACGAAGTTTTGTTCTAAATCTTGTTGATATTGTCTGGCATAACTTATAAAGGAATAACCTGGTCCACCATGTAGAAATAACACGATCGGTTTATCTTTATCTACCCCTCTTATCATAATCGTTTGTTCAATACCACCAATCTCAATAGCAGATAATTCAGCAATACTGTTTCCTACTACACGAAACTTACCATCTCTTATCTTAGGTGTGAAAGACGGAAAAAATACAATCGCTATTACCAATATTACAATGATGATTTTTTTTCTGTGTTTTATTTTAGTAATGTAATTCACCTCTTAAATGTTTATATAACACCTTTGTTTCATAGAAAACAAGATTAAATTCATTTATCTCAGTAATCTAAAACACGATTCATAAACAGGTATAATAGTTGAGTTATTATTATAATGACAACAGTACTTCCCAATATGATGTATTCAGAATAACCAGGCCATATAAGGAAAGCAGCTATTACAGGCAAAAGAATACTCATAAAACCAATCATGATTGTTGACATAGCTGAAATGCTCTGTTTAACAACCATCGCTTCAGTGTGCCATGTGAAATTGGGATGTTTCAGATTTATTGTTAATCCCAAAACTGCAATGAAAAAAGCATATGACAGTGGCGTTATAAATAACAACAGTGTCCCTAGATAAGACTGATCTGTCTTTAACGAAAGAACAACGGCACTTACAATTGTCGTTGGTAACAGAATCGTTAAATTGACTGCAATTTTACTGTTGGCTATCTGTCTCATATTGATGGGTAACGATTTAAGTATCCAAAAGTTCTTTCCCTCTAATGATATAGCTGAAGAAGTTGTACAACTCATCACAAGCATTAATGAAATAATCATCGGACCACCTGCTGACACGATTTTTTCTAAACCTGGTACCTTCATAAGTGTTTCAAGCATGTCTATTCCAAATACTCCTATCATCACTGATAGTATAAACAGAAACAAAACACCAATACTTGTGTTCAGAACATATATGGATGACATAAAATATCTTTTAAGTTCTTTTTTGTACAATGCAATGAATGGTGATGACGTCTGTAACTCACTTAATTGATAACTGGTTTTTGTGCTATTGGTTATCATGCCTGTGTTAATTTCGCAAAACTTTAAAGAAACCAATTTAACAAAAACAGAAAATAATGCAATTGAAATGAACAGGAACAGAGCTAAATAAAATATATTGTGATTCAGAATTGCATTGGCATACAATTCAGCAATTGGATATATAGTATACATTTGCTTTACAAGAGAAGCACTTATATTAGCTAAATCCTCAATTTGGACTTTACCTAAATTTGAAAAATTCAAATAAAAAACACCAAGAACTAAAGCGAAGGAAAGTATGGTTACAGCCACATTCTTGTGTTTAAACTTTGAAGATATAAATATTATAAGTGTTCCTATTGTAAAGGCAAGAGTCATTGGTATCAGTGGTATTGCTAAAAAGCTGATTAACATCATCAGAATTGAGATATGACCATTAGCAGTAGCTAATCCATATATAATACCCATAGGTAAAGTTAATACCAAGGTAAGAAACAAGTTCAATATGTAGACCATTAGAAATCTGCTAATGATAATCGAACTTACTTTTACAGGTAGAGACATTAACATATCATAATCTTTAAATCCGAATAAGATACCATTTGTCTTAAATACCGTTAGTACAATTATGAGGATACTGGCTGTGGTGAATGCATAAGCAGGAATGATATCAACCATCCCGCCATTTTGTAAGGATATCGCTGATAAAAAACAATAACACCCCAGAAAGTTTCCAAGCATGAAAATGCCAATAGCATTCAGTAATAGGGTTCGTTTTTGTTTTTTGTCATTTGAATATCTTATCTCATTGAATCCAAATAGACTGAGCAACTGGACCTTTAAAAGCAAAACACTTTTATTACTCATTATTTGTTGCCTCCATAAATATTTCCTCAAGTGTATTGTTCATAATAATATCCTTCGTTTTACCACATGCAATTAGTTCGCCTGATTTGATCATAGCGATCTTGTTACATAATTTTTCAACAACATCCAAGATATGAGTCGAGAAGAAAATAGCTCCTCCCTCTTTACACATTTCATGCATCATGTTTTTTAGATGTAAAGCCGCTTTAGGATCTAAACCTACAAACGGCTCATCCAGAATTAATAACTTGGGTTTACGAATAAAGGCAGATATGATTGCTAATTTTTGTTTCATACCGTGCGAATAAGAAGATATTAAATTACCCAATACACCATGAATTTCAAAGAGCTCTGCCTGTTGTTTAATTCGTTCTTCTCTATCACGCTTGCTAATCGAACAAATATCACTTGTAAAATTTAGATACTGGATACCTGTCAAATGTTCATACAAGTCAGGATTATCAGGAATATAAGCCAATACAGACTTACACCCTATTGGGTCCTTCTTTATCGATTTCCCGTCAATAAAAATTTCTCCTTCTTCAAATTCCAAAATGCCCACAACCGATTTTATAGTAGTTGTTTTTCCAGCACCATTATGGCCGATAAAACCATATATATCTCCAGAATTAATCGTTAAACTCAAATTGTTAACAGCTTTCTTGCCACCTTTATATACTTTTGAAAAATCCCTAATGGAAAGTATTGCATTTGCTTCTGTAATCATAATAAACTCCTTAGTTATAATAAAAATCCAATGATTTATAATTTCCTCCGCATTAGGATTTCATAATTTACTTATCATTATTAACTTAACTGTTTTATAAGTTTTGATATGCAATAAGTGAAATATCAAAGTACAATAATACCTAAAACAACCTACACTAAATTATATCAATATGACTATCTTGAGACCATAACATTTTGAATCACATTTGCCTGAATTAATATAAAACACAAAATTATTTCTAAAAAAAAACGCCATATAGACGTGTCCTTTGAGCTAATCATAACCCTTAAATACTTCCATCAATTGATACTACCAATAGGTACATATAAGTCCAATTCGCAATAATTATCATCACAAATGGTCTCATCGATATACTCAAAATAACCATAAATTCTTTCTGTTATACCATGATACTTCTCAATATAATAATCTCTAAAATTCCAAATATCATTTAAATGTTGCCATGTAATTTCAGAAGCTGGGAAATTACCAACAAACTTAAATATGATGTAATTATTTTCTGGAATTTCTAAACATTGAAACCCTTCAGGTAAAGTAGTTTCTTCATCCATTTCAACTCCAGTGAAGTATCTACTTGATTCCTCTCTTTCAAAATCTTGCATTGTATATCCATAGTACACAGTCGGATTCTTAGGTTTATCAATCAAAAGTCTTTTATTAAAGTAAAAATCATTCCCAATATCTGTAGGTTTACTTTTAAACTTTTCTTCAATTGTTACTCTATGTTCTATGCCGCCGATTTGAAATGCAGGCAATTTAACAAATCTAGGTTTTGCAATAACCGAATCTTTCAAATCTATAATAAATGATAAATCCATTTTAGGTGTTATATTGGCTCCAATTGTACCATTTCTGAAATAATGTGGTGAAACGCCAAACTTGCTTTTGAATGCTCTTGAGAACGACTGTTCATAGTCATAGCCATATTTCAGAGCAATATCAACAACCGTGCTATTGGATTCTATCAATTCCTTCAGACAACAACTCAGTTTCCGAGAACGAACATAGTCCATTAAACTCTGCCCTGTTACAGTCTTAAATATCCTCTGCAAATGTGACTTTGAAATCAAGTTTCCTGTAGCAATTATCTCAGCCGATAAAGCTTGTTCGATGTTCACTTCTATATAATTAATCGCACCCTCAACATAAGATATTATTGGATTGCTAGTCATGTTTTCACTTCCTTCATTTATGTAAATATTAAATTGTCATCTTGTTCCTATTATACATAATTTGCAAATCTAAAATAATAGTTAACTTGACTAAAAAGTGTTTTATCATATTACCTTTGCTCATAAGATTAGAATCACTTCACAAGAGATCACGCTATAAAAAGTCGTCCATATTTATTCACTAAATGTTTCTTTATTAAAAACATATAAAACATCATCAGTTTCAGTCGCTACACCGCCTGCTGGTTCATTAGACTTATTTGTTAACAAGAATATTTTCATGATGTTTTTTTCCTTACAAATTGCCTTTAGAGCATTTAACAATCATCTCCTTAAATCAATCAATCAATTTACGAGTAATTATAAGAATCTTCAAATTCTCAATTGAAAGTACATACACATCAGAAACTATAACAAAAAGGAATCGCCTAAGAGACGTTTCCTTTTTGTAAGCATAAAACAACTTATCATTTAAAGTCCTTTGTTACTGATCTAATGGTTTTGTAGCATTGGAATCTTTTACTAAAACAATATATTGGAAAAAGTCCAATACGTCATCACTCAGTTTATAATACTTACTCCCCAACTCCTCACCAGTAAAAGATTTATACATAGGTTCTTTCTTTATCGGAGAATTTTCACCATCCAATTTATAAATATTGACGTTTTCTCCAATTTGATCATTAACATCTTTTAGAAATGGAAATACATAATTGGTTTCAGCAGTAGCATACACACCACCTGCTTCTCGACTCATTCGAGTACAATTCTCATAATTATAAATAATTGTGAGTACTTGTCCTTTATAAGAAGACTTATCAGAGTTTAACCATCCTGCAAACCATAATGTACCTTTTTCTATATGTTGAATCGTATGATGCATGCCCCACTGTCCATAGTATTTACCATCAGGTAATTCTTTATCAACAATAAGAAAATTTTCAAATATTATTTTATCTCTGACATTATTCCAATTACTATTTTGTATATTATCGTAAACTACTTTACTATTTATAACATTGTCATTTATAAGTTCAAATAGACTGAAGTTCTCACCAAAATACTCCCTAAATAATCTTTCATTTTCTCCAATCACATCTTTTAACGTCTGAGAGAATCTATACGCTTCATCTCTTGCTATTGTAAATTCTGATGCCTCTCCATAAGAGGCATTTTCTAAATAGGTCGAAGTTTCAATTAATCCACTTAAAACAGCTTTAATTTCATTAGGAGCTGCTGTATCAGGAAGCAAATCAACCAGTGCTTTAAACGCCGTATCTACTTGATGTTCAACATCAACACCGACAACTTCTATTTTTTTATCATTTGGTAAAGTCTTATTGTATTCATAGAGCTCTATCCAATGATTATAAGTCTCATGGTTCCAACTCATTGTGCCACGTAACGGTTCAAATAATTGTTCTAATATTAGTTCATCACCTGTTTCTAGATATTTGTTCAGATAATACGCACTACCAGGAGATGTTTCACATAAATAATACTTAAAACCGACCTTTTCCTTAAAGTATTTTAGAAATGTCATTCTTAAAGTAGTATTCATTTCTATGCCATGCATTTCTCCAGTAAAGAAGATTTCATTATCCTGTAAATCTTCTTCAAGAATCTTTAGATCTTCAATTTCATCACTATTTTCTAAATATAAAGATTGATAGTTGTTCATCAGATAGTCTTCTACACCAATCTCCTCATTATTATTTGCACTACCAGTGTTTGAGGTAATTTCATTCGTATCGTCGTCACTCTTTGTACTAACAGTTGTTAAGGCACTTTCACTCGTATCATCGTCCAGATCATCACTATCATTCAAATCAGCAGTTTTAGCAACAGCTTCATTTTCTATATTATTTCCCTTAGACACTATATCTTTTTCATCAAGACAACCTGTAAATAGCAACATAAGAATCATCACTGGTAATATTAATTTAATTAACTTAGTTTTCATATCATATCCTTTCGATCAAATTACTCAAAACAGCATATATTTACTTTATCAAACATGTTCACTAGTTATCTTGGTAAGCTTCTTTATCAATTAATGCTAATCCTAGTTTAATAACTTCTTTGAAACGTTCATCACTTATAGCAATATCTACAGTATCCGAAGGGGTATGAATACTGTCGTAATCCAGGTGAATCAACATCACTGATGGGATATCATTCAGTGCAAACATGACGTGATCACTACTTCCCATTTCAACCGCTTCATATGACATATCCAGACGTTTTGCAACATCTGCTACCTCTTCTCTTAGATTGTCTCCAACAGGTAGTGCAGAACAAATCAAAAGAGGTAAATCATTTATAGATCCTACCATATCTAGATTGATCATTTTAGTTGTTTCTTTATCAAACTCAATCGGTGGATTTTCAACAAAATAACTCGAACCTTTCATACCATCTTCCTCACCATTGAAGAGGACGAAAACGATTGTATTTTCCGGTTGTTCCGATTCACTTATAAGTCGTGCAAGTTCAACTACAGCACCAACACCAGAGGCATTATCAAGTGCTCCAGCATTGTACGTACCATTCATATTGTTTCCAGTATGATCAATATGAGCGCCAATTATCAAGGTTTCATTTTCTCCATCTTCATTCTTACCAGGTATCACACCCACAATATTTGAAGGTTCAACTTCAACAAGTTCAAAGTCCATACTTACCTTTATCTCTGCTCCTTCTTCACTGATACTACGAAGATGATCAAATACCTCAGGGCTCATATTCATCAATATAGGATCATGTTCTTCGAACGTCATTCCCTCTTCTCCTCGAAGAGCGTGGCTCACAATCATACCACCGGATCCTTTTTGAGTCGACTTTACTATAATCCCCTTTATAATAATTTCATCTTTTTCTATAAACTCTAACAACCTCGTTGTTGTATTATCATAAAAAACATCTTTAGTCATTAAAAGTACCTTACCATCTAACTCCTCTGTGTTATTAAGCAATTTGTCCACAGTATCAATATATTTCATTTCTGCAGTAAAATCTGCATCATAATAAGTCCTTCCAACATAGAACTTTTCAGCAAAATCAACTTGAGCTTCAATCTCATAATCACTTCCAACAATACTTATTTCAGTAGGTTTTACTGGATATATCGCTCTTTGGCTATATACCTGTTTATAACCATTTAATGACTCTGGAGCTTCTAATCCGATTTCTTTGAATATTTCGACAATATAATCTTCAGCAAGTAGACTTGGTTCTAAACCCGCTTTCCTACCTTCATATTCCTCAGAAGTTAACATCTTTAAAACATCCATAGCTCTCATCAAATCTATTTTATTCACATCAAGATATTGAAAAATCTCGAATGAAGTTACATCTGATTGTTCATCATCCGTTTCACTCAACTCTTGTTGGTTATCATCAGTTTCATCCAATGCTTCCTGTTCATTATCATTTAGAATCCGAACTACTTTATTCACTGGTTGATTGGGTTCTTTCGAACTGCTTTCTATACATCCAACTAATGAAAATAAAACAATTAAACCCATTATCAAGTATTTTATCTTCTGATTATGTCTTGTCATAAATCAATCTCCTTATTATTCTAATCCCACTAATAATATAAAATGAATATTAATATTGCAAAATACTGAGTTGTTCACCTTTTCCAATAGCGTCATTTTCTCAATATTCAATCTTAATATAAGTATAGTATGTAAGAAATTAAATGAGACTTGATCGTCTTAAATTGTAATTCCGTGGTAATATATTACATTTAAGAAATACATTTGATTTAACATTGCTAATTATGTTCTTCTACTTCACTGCTGGTTTAACTCAAGCTTAGAAAACCATATCAGTTATAATACAAAACCAAATGTTTGTTACAGATTCTTAACAAAATTACTTCCGCTTTTTCTTTCGCCGTCATTTGTTGCAATTTATTAACAAATGTCATTTTTCACTAAAAAAATCAGGAGCAATCACTCCTGAGTCGTTTCATTTTCTATTATGTCTACAAACACCATATTATTAAATAAATCAATTGTACTATCTCCTCATAACAATAATACAATTTAATTTTCCATCGTCTCTAAAACAAGTTTTTTAAGATAATTAATCTGTGAATTTCTAACTACAGAAGAGTATTCTTTTGAAACCTCTTCACTCATTTGTATGTATAAAAGCGCTGACTCTAATTCATCTTTATGTAGATACAGTTCGGCACAGGCTAATAATGAATCTATTTTTAACTTGATTGACTTACTGTATTTTGTGTTTCCACTGCACTCCTGTGATTTTGTATAACAACTTTGTGCTTTATCATACTCTCCAAGTTTAACGTAATACCTTCCCTTGAATAGTTCAGTAAAAGCTTTCAAATATCCATATCTAGCCGGATTTGTTTCAAGCTCATCTGACTTTTCCAGGTCATCTAAACTCTTGCTAATTTTAGAAATACGATTATGCTTCAAATACAATTCAGTTATACTTGAGTATAATACATTCACTCTATAATTATCACCAATTGACTCTGCAATTTTTATCAAAGCGTGATAGTAATCTACCATCTCCTCTACAGTATCTGTAGAATTGTCTCTATAATATCTATTGACAGATCTTAAGTATCCTTTAGAAAGAATACTGTATTTTTTAGAAAGTTTAAGAACTAATTCGTAATATTCTCGTACTTTTTCGTCTTCTCCTAATGATTCGTATACCATTTGAGTCATACTCAGGTTATCTATCCTTAAAGCCACATCTACATGAAGTCTTTGTTTTACAATGGTCTCTTCAACAGATAAAAAACTCTTTAAGCTTTCATGATACTCCCCAATTTCATATTCAGCGACACCTTTTAGATACATTAACTCTATGGCAATTGCCAATTCTTCTCTCAAAAAACTATTGTCATCAGAATAAAACAACGTACTCAAATACACAGCTTTATCTAGTTCGCCAATTTTTATATGCGAAGACACCAACCATTTTTTTGCATAAATCAGATCAATATTATTCATTAATATTCTGGTTTCTATCACCGATGGCAAAATTTCTATACATCTTTGATAATCCATCTCTTCATATGCTTTTTTTGCTAAGTTAAACTGACCTAATAACTCTTCCTCAGTTCTTATTATTTCCAACTCCATATCACTCATGAGAGAAAACATTGATATGCTCAATACATTTGAAAAATGATGCATTGCCTTCTCTGAAGGGGTTAATAAATCTCTTTCAATCTGACTAATATAACTTCTAGAAAATTTATCTCCTCCAAGTTCTTTTTGGCTAATTTTTTTTTCTGTCCTTAATTGCTTTATTAATTGTCCAATTGTCATATTACTTCCTTCCATTTTTACTGAAGATAATCTTAATAAATTTGTATAAATACTGATAAATTCTGTTTATTCTGTCAATACAACAGTCTTAGATTCAGCATAATATGATAACTACTTATAAACAATTGTGAGTTCTTTTATAACTTATAATCTACCTTTACTTTTTTTGCTCTTTCAATGATTTTATTATAAACATCAACTAAATAAGGTTCATTTGAATAGGAATTTATCTCATTGATTGGCACCCACATCACACCACTATTTTCGTCTGCTTTTATGGTCAACTGACTGTTCATATCAGCAATAAAAACATAAGTCACATTTAGATGAAGGTGTGTACCCACAAAATTACCTTTTTTATAATGACTTAGTACTGGTAATATATCGATGGATAACATCTCGTCTGTCAGTGGTTCAATAATCTTTAACCCTGTTTCCTCTAACACCTCTTGATAAGCAACTTCATATAAATTACTCTCACCATCAGCATGACCACCTGTCCATGCCCATGTATTATAAATGTTGTGATGTATCATCAGCATGTGATCCATAGCATCATTTAATACTATTCCTGATGCTGTCATATGGGCAAATTTATTATCTCTATATAACAAGTTGTCTTTGTATTGATTGATATAATCTACTATCATCTCCTGCTCTTCTTTTTCTTGATCATTCATTGGATTAAAACTTCTAATGGCTTCTTTAAACATACTGACCTCCTATTACTTCAATGCTTATATTTTTACATGTTACTATTATAGTCTAATTCAAATAAGTGCTTCTTCATTTTACCATAAACATACAAATAATATCTTATCTCTTAAGAGATTTACCCAACACTTTTATTACATATACCTATTTAACATAGGTGTTTACGTCAACTCATTTGGGTATAGGTAGAACGGAGGTGTTATTATGAACCAAAACATTGAACTTATTTTTGAAAATGTAGCAAAAGGATTCCGAAAGGCAGTATACATTGTATTGGCATTAATCATGCTTTACGCACCCGTCAGCCAACTATTAAGGGATGCTGACGATAGGATTTGGACCGTTATCATTGTTGTTGAAACACTTGGTCTATTAACTCTTATAGCCATTCCTATAGTAAACAAATCTTCCCTTAACAAAGTTTTTGAAGTTAACTTTTTAGGTATTGCCTTTTCTATTTTTGTAGCCTTAATTGCAATTTCAGCTTTTGAAAACAACAACCTGTTATGGGGAATCTTTCTGTTCATATTTACGGTCAGTGTATTAATGATTAAAATTATACCTTATATAATCATTGTTTCATTTACCTATATTGGTACCTTCTTTACAATTGTACAATTGGATATTGAGCTACCAAGGAAAATCACAGCATATGTATTACTTATTGCACTGACTCTAATATCATACTTCATTAGACGAGCGTTTATAGACATCATCAACACCTTATCACATCAAATGGAAGAAGTTGAGGAATCTAGTAAAAACAACAAACTTCTGATGAATAATATTATACAGGCCAGCAATGCACTTCATAATGATCTAGTGGAACTGGATGAGTCTATCGATAAAACTGAAGAGGTCTCTAAAGACATCAATACTGCAATTAACCAAGTCTCAGAAGGAGCCGTCAGTCAAGCTGAAAACCTCCAGGATGTTGTACAAGAAATGAACACCCTAAGTGATTCACTTGATGAAGTAAATAAGAATTTAAAGACCCTTTCTGAACTTTTTGCAGCAAAAGAAAAGGACAGTCACAAAAGTATTGTCTTTGTAAAACAGTTAGAAGATACCAATGAGGTCTCCAATCAACTAAATACCACCATCGAAAAAGATATATTACAGCTTAACGAGAAATTCAAAATGGTAATTGAAACCATCAATACAATAGATTCCATTGCTCAACAAACCAATTTATTAGCTCTTAATGCTTCTATTGAAAGTGCAAGAGCGGGCGAAGCTGGTAAAGGCTTTGCAGTTGTTGCAGAAGAAATTCGTAAACTGGCTGAACAAACTTCTGAAAGTGCTTCAACCATTGAAAGTGTTATCAATGAAGTCGACGGACAGTTGGGTCAAACCGCAACTATTATGTCAGATATAAAAGAGCATTCTGAAACTTCTGATGGCATCATAAAAGGTGCAATCCAAAGTTTCCAATCTGTTAGCGATGCATTTAAAGAATCACTTGATAACATCATGAAAATTGGTGAATTTACTCAAACCATAACCGACAGTAAAACAGTTGGATTGGATAAATTAAATGATATAGCGGCTATTGCAGAAGAATTTTCTGCAAACACCGAAGAGGTATCTGGGGCAATATCGGAACAACTCAGCCAAGTGGATAACCTTAAAGATCTATCAACTCATATCAGTTCACAATCAGAACAACTAAAATCGAGCAGTTAAAAAACTTCTCGATCAAGATGTAAACACATGTCAAGTCAAAAATATAAGAACCCCAATTCAACTTCATTTTGAATTGGGGTTTTTGTAATATTAAAACTTAATAGTAATTTAGCGATACTCGGTTTCTACCGTTGGCTTTTGCATCATACAAAGCATCATCAGACGATTTTATAAACACATCCAAATCCATATCATCATAATTTTTTAGAATGCTGATACCAATACTAATGGTCATATGGTCAGCTATATCAGATGACATATTTGGAATGTTTAATGCCTCAATAGTTGTTCTCAATCTATTTGCTAAAGACTTAGCTGTAACATCATCCGTATTTTTTAGAATCACTATAAATTCTTCACCACCATACCGCGCAACAAAATCATCCTGTTTTCTTAACATTTTCTTTATGGTTTGAGCTACACGCCTTAAACACTCGTCTCCAGCAGGATGTCCGTAAGTATCATTATAGTTTTTAAAATAATCTATATCCATCATCAACACTGCCATCGGCTCTTTAAAATGAATGGCCTCCTGCCAAGCGGTCTTTAAAAACTCATC
>Ga0209272_10000561_pt1 | contig 29246 bp, 27 predicted proteins | sample tdDd002_FD_187125 | JGI IMG/M metagenome (GOLD analysis project Ga0209272, IMG submission 187125) | Marine sediment microbial communities from the Atlantic coast under amendment with organic carbon and nitrate - tdDd00.2 (SPAdes)... | ecosystem: Environmental > Aquatic > Marine > Coastal >... | reverse complement strand
GCCCAATTGAATTATGCAGAAGCACAGAATAAACGATCTGCAGCCCGTTATCAGGCCAAGCGATCAGAAATAAATATTAAGAAAATTAGTGGTTCATTATTGAATTAATCATTTTTTAATATCTTGGACGCATTAATCAATAAATATGAATTTTATATAAACAGGTAGATGTTGAAGAAATATATTTTAGCCATTCTTATTTTATGTCTTAGTGTACCATCTTTTTCTCAATTTGATAGAGAGCTTGCTGGCGTTGACTATGTGAGACTAGGAGATGAGAACTCGAAGAACAGTGTCAAATTTCAGAAATACAGCCTTAGATTAACAATTCCCAAACGTCTTAAAGGAAAAGGAAGCTTTCTAATTAATAAGCTTGAATATGCTAAAACGGGAATTGATTATTCATCGGGAACAAGTATTCTTAAAGATTTGGAAAAATTCCATACGATATCTTATTCATTGGGTTACCGTCGGCCTTTAAAGAATGATTGGGCTCTAATTGCTATGTTAACACCTCAGGTTTCTTCAAACTTTAGATCCTCTCTAGATTGGGAAGATTTACAACTACGAGGGCTTGTCATGTTTACAAAACCGATTAAGCCTACACTTAGACTTAGTTTAGGAGTTATGTATGGGACAACTACGGGTGTGCCACTTCCCTTACCCGTTTTAAGCATGATGTGGAAACCTGCTTCTAAGTGGGAAGTCAATGTTGGTTTTCCAAGATTTGGAGTGAAGTATGCCTTCACACCTAAAACAACACTGGCTGCCGATTTGTTTATGGTGGGTGATAACTTTACCCTAACTAAAGATCTTTTCTATACAGATAAGAAGATTGATAATATTCGAATAATGAACTTAGGTGGTGGTCTTAGTCTGACACAGAAACTTACCAAACATTTGAAATTTAAATTGAGTTCGGGTTATACTTTCTATCGTAAATTTGAATTTTTAGGAAGTAAAGACTCTGTGTTAGATTACAATTTAGATAATGATTTGTATTTTAAAATTGGACTTTCAGTAGGACTTTGATGATGTGTAATGTGTCTGTAATGTGATATTTGTCATGTTTTTTTAAATTCCAAGATGTTTACACAATTTGTGTATATGCTATATAAACAGGTATGTGAATTTGAATTTTACAAGGAATACACTAGAGTTTTTTGTATTTTGGCGGAACCAATAACTACGATTACTAACATAAAACTGTCACAAAGTGAAAAGAACATTTCTTTCATTATTTGCAGCGAGCATTTTATTAAGTTCATGCAATTGCAACAAGTGTGAAAAAGGCGATGCAAACGGGAATCCGTTTTTTGCAGAGTACAACACACCGCATCAAACAGCACCGTTTGATCAAATTAAATTCGAACATTATAAGCCAGCTTTCCTTGAGGGGATGAAGCAAGAGCAAGCTGAAGTTTTGGCTATAGCAAATAGTACTGAAGAGCCAACTTTTGCTAACACCATTGAGGCTTTTGAAAAAACAGGTAAGCTTTTGAATAAGGTGAGCAGTGTTTTCTATAGCATCAAGGGGTTCAATAACAATGATTCAATAACCAGTTTAGCTAAAGAATTATCTCCACTATTAACTAAGCATGGTGCAGATATTAGTCTAAATGCAAACCTATTTAAGAGAATTAAAACGGTTTACGATAAGAAGGCTGATTTAAAACTTTCTGTTGAGGAGAATACACTGCTCGAAAAAATGTATAAAGGTTTTGTGCGTAGTGGTGCAAATCTTAATGCAGACAAAAAAGCAAAGCTACGTACGATCGATGAGAGGTTAGCGATGTTAACAATGCAGTTTGGTGACAATGTATTGAAAGAATCGAATGCTTTCGAATTGGTAATTGACAAGAAAGAAGACCTTTCAGGTTTACCAGAGTCAGTTATTGCTGGAGCTGCAGAAAGAGCTGCTGCTGCTGGTAAAGAAGGTAAGTGGATGTTTGGTTTAGATAAACCATCGATGCTTCCTTTCCTTCAATATGCTGATAATCGCGATTTGAGAGAGAAATTGTATATGGGTTACGTGAATCGTGGTAACAACAATAACGAGTTCGATAACAAGAAGGTTGCTCAAGAAATGACGAACTTAAGAATTCAGAGAGCACAGTTGTTTGGATTTAAGAATCAAGCTGAGTATATTCTTGACAATAACATGGCTAAAACGCCTGAGAAAGCTTTCGAATTTTTAAATAAGTTATGGGATGCAGCTTTGCCTAACGCAAAGAAAGAAGCTGTTGAGTTACAGAAAATGATTAACAAAGAAGGTGGCAAATTTAAGTTGGCTTCTTGGGACTGGTGGTACTATTCAGATAAATTAAAGAAAGCAAAGTATGCTTTAGATGAAGCAGAACTACGTCCATATTTCGAAATTAATAACGTGCGTGATGGCGCTTTTGCTTTGGCTACAAAGCTTTGGGGTATTAAATTTATTGAGCGTAATGATATCGCTAAATTCCACGAAGAATGTCAAACTTGGGAGCTTCAAGAGGCTGATGGAACACATCTTGGAATTTTCTATTTAGATTTTCACCCACGTGCTTCGAAACGAAGTGGTGCTTGGATGGGATCATTCCGTAAGCAGTCAGGTACAGGAACAGATAAAGAAATTACTCCAGTTGTAATGAACATCTGTAACTTTACTGGTCCTGTAGGTGACGGACCAGCTTTAATTAGTCCTGATGAGGTTGAAACTTTATTCCACGAGTTTGGTCATGCTTTACACGGATTTTTCTCAAAGTGTAAGTACAATACATTGTCTGGTACTTCTGTTTCTCGTGACTTTGTTGAGTTACCATCTCAAGTAATGGAAAACTGGTGTTTTGAGCCAGAAGTGTTAGCTATGTATGCTAAGCATTACAAAACAGGTGAGCTTATCCCAGAAGAATTAGTTAAGAAGATTCAGGCTGCAGGTAAATTTAACCAAGGTTTTGCTACCGTAGAATATCTTGCGGCAGCAATGCTTGATATGAAATACCATACTTTGACAGAGCCATTAACTGAAGATGTGATGACATTTGAAAAGAACTACCTTGGAGGTTTAGGATTGATTCCTGAAATCTATGCAAGATATCGTTCTACTTATTTCAAACATATCTTTGCAGGTGGATATTCTGCAGGTTACTATGCTTACATTTGGGCTGGTGTTCTTGATTCTGATGCATACGAGGCATTTAAAGAAACATCATTGTTCGATAAAGCAACTGCAAAGTCTTTCCGTGATAATGTACTAGCTAAAGGTGGAACAGAAGATCCAATGGTGCTTTATAAGCGCTTTAGAGGAGCAGAGCCAAGTATTGAGCCATTATTGAAAAAGAGAGGTTTAAAATAACCCCTTTTAATAATATTTGGAAATCCGATTCACGCAAGTGGATCGGATTTTTTGGCTTAAACAAAAAATAAATCTGGTTTGGACGAAACATTAATCAATTATTACCAGACGGTTTGTAAATAACATACATATTTCTCAAGCACATTGGTATATAATTTGATATCTAAAACCTCTTTGAGTACTTCGGAACATATAGCATTGAATAATTATTTTTTTGATATTTTTAGTTTTTTTAAGTTGTCAACAGATTAGTTATTGAACTCTCAAAATTCATAATTGTTTAAACTTTTTATTTAATATCCAATAATATGTTTAGTCTTATATTTCCATGAAATTATGGTTTGGTTGATAAATATAAAGACGATGTTACGTAATAAAAGGAAAATCATCAATGCATTTTGGGCATATAACCTCAAAGTGGGTAAATAAAACTGAGTTCATTCTTAATATATTTAAAATAGTCTTGTTAAAACTCCAATTTTAGGCTATTGTAAGTTATCTTTGAAGACTGAAAATAAAATAAGCTTTCTATCTTTTAATCTACAAAAGATTAGCTATTACGAATCAAATATACTTTAGATGAAAATCTTTTTTGATGTCCTGAATATCTACTACTTCCCGCAATATTTACCAGTTTACGAAGAGCTAATTAAGCGTGGTCATACTTGTCGTTTTATTGTTTATTCTAAAAAGAATAACAAAATTAAGATGACAGAAATGCTTAAGCGTATGGGAGTCGATTATGTTTGGGTATACGATTACAATGAGGCTAAGGAAGTGTATTTGAATGAACAACCTAATTGGATTTTCTTCGGGAATGAATTTCCTCATTTGGATGAGATTCATAAGGCATCTAAAACGGTACAGATAGGGCATGGTATAGGACCTAAGCCCAGCTACTATTTAAAATCGAGAACACCGATGACGGTTCGATTTATGGAAGGAAATTTGCGTTTGAAGAATATTATTAAGATGTTCCCACATGATAAATTTGAGCAAGTTGGTTTCTCTAAGCTTGATCCTATCTATAATAAAACAGAAATAGGGATTGATTTACTAAAGGTCGGTCTTGATCCAAACAAGCCAACTTTATTATATGCACCAACCTTTAATCCAACTTCCTTGGGATGTTTTCCAAAGGATTGGCCCAAAGAATTTGAAAATTATAATATCCTGATTAAGGTACATGCCTTAACTTTATCGAGAGATCGTTATAAGAAAGAGCAAAAACTGATTAAGCAATGGGCTAGCTACTCTAATGTCTATGTGGCTAAGATCGATGAGTTCTCATTGGTGCCTTTTTTAGTTTCAGCAGATGTGTTGATTAGTGAAGCATCTTCAACACTCTTTGAGTTTGCAGCCTTAAATAAACCAGTAGTTATATGTGATTTTTATGATTTGAAATGGTCATACAAGGGCATCTTTAAATATCGTTTTGAAGAGCGTTTTGGAAAAGATGCTGTTATCTATAATGATTTGGGAGCTCATGCCAAGTCATACAAGCATCTAAAGCAAAAGGTTGAGGAGGAATTAAATCAGCCTGCTAATTTTGAAGTTAATAGAAAAGCATATACTAAAGACCATGTTGGTCCTACAGATGGAAAGGCATCGGAACGAATTGCCAATTATATTGAAGAAAATATGTAAATAATAACTAAAGGCTTAAGTTTTCTAAACTTAAGCCTTTAGTTATTATTTATTTCTTGTCGCTTAGTTTGAGAGTATCTTTCAAAATAGTTGAACTCACACTTTCTGTATACGAAAAATACACCATCTCACAAGTTACAGGCGGGTATTTTCCTTTCCAGTCATCACCTACTGAAATGGCATCAATGCCGTATTTATCAACAATTTTTTGTTTATCCTTATCTTCTTGAGGAATCACTTCATCAACATATTTGATAGATGAAATGATTTTAGCTCTTTCTTCATAAGGAATAACTGGCTTTTTACCTTTAGTTCTTAGAATGAGTTCATCAGTTGATACACCTACAATTAAGCGATCGCAAAGTTCTTTTGACCTTTTCAGAATATTCAGATGACCAAAATGGAATAGATCGTAGCAACCAGATGTGTATATTTTACCAAATTTCTTTTCAGATTGAGGTAAATTTTCCAAAATTGTCTCTTTTATCTTTTCAAGTTGCTTGGAGCTAATAGAGTTATTATTCTTTGTAAAATCTACAGGTTTTGGCCAATCAGCATCAACAAATTTTTGAGCGTTAAATAAGCTTACCTGTTTATAACGAGGTAAAATATGAAAATGAACTTCAGGATCAACCATCATAAGCATATTATAGTTGATTTTATCGTAATTAAAAGCCTTCTTTGTACTTAGCTCTATGTCTTTGGTTACAATAGACAATTCGGAACTAGCACTAGGGCTAATTTCATGGAAATTGTGTTTATCTTCTTTACAGATCAGAATCATTGAGCCAAGAGTTAATTGTTGTTCTCTTGCTAATAATAGCCAATGTTTATATTCTTTAATAAGTGTGCGTGGGTATCCGAATTTCTCTAAAGTCTCTTTAAGCATATATTTTGTATCACTTGATAAGCTATGTTGAATTAGTAATGAAGGCATAAGTTACCTTGTTTTACCTTAATGAGTACAAAACTAAGCAAACATCTATTTGAATGCAAAAAAGACCTTTGAAATTGTGCTATTGATTGGTTGTATAAATAGAATTTTATGATTCTTGAATCAAAGTCTTGAAATATTGAATAGTTTTAATTAGTCCTTTTTCTAATTGGATTTCAGGCTCCCAGTTATTTAGTTTTTCTTTTGCAAGGCTGATATCTGGTTGACGCTGCATTGGATCATCCATCGGTAATTCTTTGTGGATAATTTTTGATTTAGATTGAGTTAATTCAATTACTTTTTGAGCCAACTCAAGAATAGTAAACTCATGTGGATTACCAATATTTACAGGACCAATAAAATCACTTGGTGAATTCATCATTCGAATGGCACCTTCAACCAAGTCGTCAACATATTGGAAACTTCTACTCTGAGAACCATCACCATAAATAGTTATGTCTTCACCTTTCAAGGCTTGCATGATAAAATTCGAAACGACACGACCATCATTGGGATGCATATTAGGTCCATAGGTATTAAAAATACGCATGATTTTAATGTCCACTTGATTTTGATTGTGGTAATCCATAAACAAGGTTTCAGCACATCGCTTGCCTTCATCGTAGCATGAGCGAATACCAATAGGGTTTACATTTCCCCAATAATCTTCTGTTTGAGGATGAACTTCAGGATCGCCATACACCTCGCTAGTTGAAGCCTGTAAAATTCGTGCGTTTATTCTTTTGGCTAAACCAAGCATATTTATAGCACCCATAACCGAAGTTTTTATCGTTTTTATAGGATTATATTGATAGTGAACAGGTGAAGCAGGGCAGGCTAGATTATAGATTTGATCGACCTCTGCAAAATAGGGTTGAATCACATCATGACGAACTAACTCAAAATAGGGGTGAGCTAGAAGATGTTCAACATTACGTTTGTTACCCGTAAAATAATTGTCCAGACAAATAACATCATTACCTTCTTTTATAAGACGGTCACATAAATGTGAGCCAATAAATCCAGCACCTCCAGTAACAAGTATACGTTTCATGTTTATCTAATTTTGTTTTTTGATCAATTTGTTAATGCCCGCTATCAGGTACTAATATCCGAAATAAGGATTAATTTTTTTTGATTTTATTATATTTTTTAGAAATCTTCCATCTACGAAGAAAGGGTAGTTTTCTTTTTTCAGGCACCGGGTTTCTACTCAACCATTCTCTAACAACTTCAATCATTCGTTTAGCAGATTGTCCATCACTATATGGATGGTAATTGTCTATAATCCATTTTCTATCATTTTGATTAATATCGAAATCCAAAACATCTTTTACTGATTGCTTAAGAGTATTAGGATTACTTATATCTAACCATTTAATATTCTTAGATGAAGATTTGAATGTGATAACAGGTTTGTCAAGTAGTAGAAATTCATAAACCACAGATGAGGTATCACTAATCATTATATCAGACAGTATTAAATATTTACTGATATTTGGATTATTAACGATAGTGAGATTTTTAAGAGATTGTGATGCTTGTTGATACATATCCATTATATCTTTATTCATCTTATCATGAAATTTCAACAAAACTAAAAAATCAGGATTCTGAGAAAGAGCCAGTATTTCATCATACAAATGTTCAGCACACGTTAAGCTAGGTGAGAATGTAGGGGCAAAAAGAATAATCTTTTTTACATTGTGTTTCTCAATTAATGCTTGCTTTTCTTTATTGTAATCATTTTTCTGAAGGAATAGTGAGTCTAGTTTTGACCAGCCAGTTTCGATCACTTCAAAGTTACCATGTTTAGTAGCTAACTTATTGAAACGTTGAGTGAAGTAAGTTCCTGGTGTTAAGTACAGATCGAAGTAATTACGAATACGAAAATGCCCTTTTTTTTCACCAGCTAAACCGTGAAATATTTGAACTTTAACACCTCTTAGGAAATAAGGAACTTCATTTCCGGGAACAAAAATGGCATCAGCTTTAAAATCTGTTAATTCTTGTATTGAGCTTGAAACAGAAGAATCTTCCTTAAAGGGGAATATATTCAAGATATCTGATTCCACATACCATAAAACCTCGTCACCTGCTTTCTCAGCTTCAATATGTAGTGGGCGTAAGATACTGAAAGAGTAGGGTTTCTTACAAAATAAAACGATTTTCATTGGAATTGAGTGTTTTGAACTTATTTTGATGATTTGAATAATTTTTTAAATCTCTTTTTCCGTTCAATTTTCTCTTTGTGTTCTTTGTCAAATTGGATTAAAAGATTTGAAGCTTCATCTTCATTTTTATTGTTAATTCGGGCATATTCTCGAGCAACTATAGCTAACTCATCTTCATTAGCCCAAATTTGAGAAAAGTTTTTTAATCCTTTAATGTAATCCATTTTTTCAAATTTCATACGATTAATATCAACAATACTGAAATCATATTGTTGGTTTTCACGTTTCTGAATTAATATATTCCCTCGGGAATAATCTAGATGATGAATGCCATTTTTGTGTAGCTTCTCATAGGTGAATACTGCAAATTGTTTGAGTATGTTTTCTTTATCTGGAAAATCAAAACCGATTAAGTCACGTATTGTAAAATCGTATTGATGATGTAAGGATACATAATAGCTACAATTGAATAAACCACCCTTCCAAAGTTCGACACAGGCAACAGGCTCAGGAGTTTCAGCACCACAGTCTCGTATTTTTATTGCATATTCAAATGAATGTGTTGCTTTGGATCCCCTTAAATACGCATAGGCGACCTTATTAATAAAATGAGGGATCTTAAATGATTTAACATTCAATTTTAATCCTTCATATTCAAATACTCTAATCTCATTTCTTCCTTTATAAATGGAAGTACCCTTTTTAGAGAAGTCTTGATGAAGAGTCTCAATGAAAGGTTTTAAGTGTAAATATTCAGGATTGATTTTGAATCTCATAAATTATAAATAGTATAGTGAATAATTTGGACTTGTTCAAGATATATAATTGTGTTCTATATTAGTTTTTAGGAGAGTTAAATATACCCGATTTTGATAGACGAAGCATAAATCCAATATTATCTCCTAATAAATCACCTTGATCAAGTGCGCATGCCAAATTTATTTTGAATGGAATATTACGAATAGGTACATTAACTTCTAAGTATGATGATATCTGATTTATAGTTGAAGGAAATTCCTTAGCATTGGTACCATAATTTTTACTGTAAGTAAAGTATGCTTTATAAGGAATATTGAGAACAAACCCTTTAACACCTAAATGGAAAGCTTTAAACCGATTGTTAATGACAGGTTGAATATCACTATTGTTTGTTATGAAAAGCGGAGAGCCTAAGGTTTTTCCATGATGAGTCCAACCAGTCTGATATTCTCCATGGTTAAAGTAGTTGTCATTACCATCATCTCCATTTGAGCGGCTTCTTCCACTTTGATCTGTAGTGTGATATAGTTCAAGAACAGCTGACTGAATAAAGCGATTATCGTCTTTAGTGTTTTTATAAACAAGTCCGTATAGACCATCAGGACTATTTCCAAAATCTCTTCCTGAACCATCTTCAAAAATTGTTTGGAAATAAGTATTAAGCGTGAAGTTCTTATTTTTGTAATACAAGTCAAAACGAAAGCTTCCAATGTGATTACCAAGTCGGTAGCTGTCATTACTAATAGCACTCTCACTATCACCTTCGTACATAAATATTTTTTTGTATTTACTTAATGAAGTTGATATTTTACCTAATTCAGGGTGAGTTCCTCCCCATAAGGCAAAATGTTCGACACCGAAACTTCCACTAAATTTTGAATCTTTAAACAGACGTAGATAGATGTTTTTGTAGTGTATTCTTGCTTTGTCAATGTATCTGTTGTCAGTTGTTATTCCATCAGATAAAAGAGCCTTGAAAGAAAGTATATTGTTGGTGTAAGGGATGGTGGTCCAGTTGTCTATGCTAATCTCAAATCGAGGATAGGAACGTGCGTTGTTTGATAATAAGAGATTACCATTGGTTGAGGACAAATTTTCATAGTTAGAATCATAATTTCTCTGTCCAATATAAAAGTTGATGAATTTCCAATTTAGACCTACATATAATTCATCAAGAAGTAATTTTGAATTATCTCCTGAAAAACCAACACCACTAGCTTGCCACATAAAATCTATTCCTGTTTTAGCTTCTTTATTAAAAGTCATTCCTAGAGAGGCGTCACTCATTATTGAATTTTGATTCGGAATCAAACCATTTTTATTTGAAACTAACCAAAATGGGAGAGCTGATTTATTCGATACTTGTGCAGTCGTCCCTACTTTATATTTCAATTCTTTTTTTTGTGCAAACGATGAGATTGAAACACAAAATAAAGCACAAAGGGTAACGCTAATAGTTTTAAACATCATTAATTAAGGTTTTAGCAAAAGATTTGGTAATTCTTTTTATGGATTCACCGCCAATCTTGTCGTAGGGGATTAAGTAAGGGGCTATGAATTCGTAATCCGAAATATCGTCTTTTGCGTGTATATGGTTAAATGATTTTGGATGGCAAATATAAGCTAAATCCAGTGTGAAAACAGATAAACCACCAAAAATATATTCATTGGGAGATGACATGAGATATTGAAAGTTTTCTATGTCGAGATTTAATTCTTCTTTTATTTCCCGAATGAGTGCACTTTCAGCTGTTTCCATAATATCTACAAAACCACCAGGCAAATCAAGCATGCCTTTATAAGGTTCTATGGCACGTTTTGTAAAAAGAATTTCACCTTTGTCATTTACGATTAAAGCAGCTACAGCAGCCGCAGAGTTGATATATAAATGAAATTGGCATGAAGCGCATAAAAAAGACTGATCTTCTTTAAACGAAAATTCACTACTGCCACATTTAGGGCAATAGTGAATTGTGTTTTTTGGTAATGTCTTATTCACGAATGTAATACGTTGTGAGTTATTAATTTATCAATAATATTATCCATTAACCATTTCTAATATTTTGGATAATTCTTCAGCATCAACTTCATTGAAAGAGTTAAACTCACGAGAATCGACGTCGAATACACCAATGATATGACCTTTTTTATCTTTTAAGGGTAAAACGATTTCTGAATTTGTAGCAGAATCACAAGCGATATGACCAGGGAAATCGTGTACATCAGGAACCACTATCGTTTTATTTTGATTTATGGCTGCCCAACAAACACCTTTATCTTTCGCTAATTTTTGACAAGCTACAGGCCCTTGATATGAATGAACAAGCAGTTCGCCGTCTACAAGAAGATAGATTCCAGTCCATGAATAATATTTGATTTTATGATGAAGTATGGCCTCTACAGTTGCCAGTCTAGACATCATATTATCAGTTGATTTGAATAAGTCCTTTAATTGGGCACTTAATCTTTGGTAGCGTGCTCTTTTGCTCTTATTTAATTTGTCCATTAAATTATTCTTTATTAATTACGCGAATCTAGTGAATGCTCTTATGAATCACAAATGGATATCTATCTTGTTTCTAGATTCTGGAAAGGAAAAAACTGCGTTTCACCGGCCTTTACATTGAAGTCAAACTCCTGGCTATGATCTCCATTTATACCACTTTTGAGTTTCAAACTTAATTTATGGTTCCCTGGTTTTAATTTAATTCGGGTGTAATAAATACTATGTGGAAGGGTTTGCCAGTTACGCGTATCTGCTTTTTCAGTTAAAGCATTGGCAATGCTCAATAAAGTACCCAATGTTTTGTCCTTACTGCGTGTATACTCTTCAAGAGCTTTTTTTGTTGCCAGTCTTAGGATTGAATTAGCCAATTCACGAACCATGCGATCTTTAAGGCATTTGAAAGCAATAGCATTGACATCTTCCGCTTTTTCTAAGTTGAAGTTCGTTGAATCATCAATTTCAATCAAAGCACTATTGAATAAAGGAGCTCGTTCTTTGTATTTTGGGAATGCTACTCTGACGAAATCTAAATCATTAAAGGCAGCATTTTCCCTGCTACTAAAATTGTTTGTGTTGAAAGGAAAGCTAACGCCTTCTTCATTGTTGGCAAGGGTTAATATACCGCCTGCACCTCTGTTTGCCGCAAAATTAATGCTCCATTCATCCTTAATGGGGCCTAATCCATTCATCCAGATGAAAATAATTTCGCCTTCATCTTTTGAGTTACTTTCGTAGTTTAGTCCAAATTCCTTGCTGTAAAAATTATATTCTTGTTCAAAACCAATGCGTTTGGCTGTTCTTAAAATGTCTTTTTTTAATTGTTCAGGGCTGACTGTCCCAAAGTTTTCTGAATAATTGCTTTTGTAAATATTATAGGCATTTCTATAAGCAATAAAAGCATTATTGTAGTCTTTTGAAGCATCGTAAATCATGCCCATAAGGTTATGTGCAAAGGCATCGTCACTATATCTGTTTTTATGATTCCGAGGATATTTGTCGTTAAGTGCGTATAGTTTTTCATTGACCCGTCGACACTCAACTAGAGCTTCTTGATTTTTACCCAACTGAAGATAACCTATAGCTTTGTAATAATTTATTAGTACATTTTCAAAGTCTTCAGGCTTGTATGGTTTTACACTAGGGTTTGAGATGAGTGCTAAAGCTTCTGATCCATAATTTTTTCTTTGGTCTTCAATAAACAAATCTGCTTCGTTAAAATAGGTGTTTGCCAGTACATAGTCTTGTTGCATCCAAGCTAAAGTTCCTTTGTTCATAAGGTAAAGAACCCGGTTACGATTCGCTTGTAATTTTTTATTGGCATCTAAATGTTTATTGGCAGTTTTCATATCACCATTGGAGAAACTTTGGTTAAAGGCTTCGTTTTGCTGGTAATAGGTTGCACAACTTGATAACAGAAATGGAACCAATAAAATGAGAAATAGTTGAAATATCTTTTTTGAAAAGAGCACCATGCTTTTAAAAAGTTGAAGTTTTGACAATGGGATAAATGTCAGGTAGTTGAGGTGCTTGCAGGACTATTAATCCTGCAAGCATTCTTAATTAATTGCTCAGCCGATCAGTTTTATGAGAAAAAATATTTCATGACCAACTGAAGCGTAAATACTAAACTTATCGGTTTACGTATTTCTTGATTTTTTTATCACCCATCCAAACTAATTCGCTTGTTTCGATGTTTGTTAATTCTAGGCTTAATTGGTAATAACGTACCTTTTCTTTCTTATGACTATCGATAATTGAATTAATATCGCCCTGTAGAATGAAATCGGCACCTAATTCTTGTCCCCATCTTTTAATACTTGCCTTTGATGCGAAATCTTGCTGGTCAGCTCTTTCTTGACGAAGATCTTCACGCTTAGAACCTGCTTGTACCAGACGAACGCGACCGTCATTAAGAATTGATTTCTCAATATCTTTGATATAGGTGTCAGCTTCGATATGCTCAGAACTTTTGTTATATATTAAGCCGACAATTACGACAGGCTTTCTATTGAATTCCTTTTGGAAATTTTCAATCCAACTTTGGCTTAAAACCTGTTGTGTTAAAGCTTGTGCAGCTAATTGGGAATCTGTATCATTCCAACGACCACTTAAGTCGATTTGCTGATCAGGTGAAACTCGTGTAATTTGACGTGAACAAGATGCACTGGCAACTAAAACCAATGCTAGAACTAATAAACGCAATGAATAATTCATAATGTGTGTTTTAATTTTACTCTTATTAGACTTTATTTTCAATACGCTCACCTTAGTGAGAGTCTAAGATTATTACAAAATGTAATATTCCGGATAGTTTCAATTATCATGCCACAGATTACATGTTGTTAACTAAATTTTCAAGTTTAGAATAATGTTTGTCACTAACCTTGATCATTGGCAATCTAAAGTTGTTCTCAATCAGTTTATTAATGTGAAGTACTGCTTTGATGCCAGCAGGGTTACCTTCTGTAAATAAATTTTGATTGATTTCGAAAAGCTTAAAATGTAATGTTTTTGCTTTTGCGATTTCAGAATCGAGTGCTGCATTAACCATATCGCTAAATTCTTTTGGAAAAGCATTCGCAACTACAGAAATAACACCTTCGGCTCCTAAGCAAATCATAGGAAAGGTTAGGGCATCATCTCCAGAAATAACGGCAAAGTCTGTGGGTTTATTATTAATGATTTCCATAATTTGTTCCATATCGCCTGAAGCTTCCTTTACAGCAACAATATTTTTAAAATCATTTGCTAAACGTAGCGTTGTTTCAGCTGAAATATTAATGGACGATCTTCCAGGAACATTATATAGAATAACAGGTACAGGACTTGCTTCAGCAATTAGTTTATAATGCAGATATAAGCCTTCCTGACTTGGTTTATTGTAGTATGGTGCAACTGATAGAATACCAGCAATTTCATCGAATGCATGAAAGTTTTTAATTCCTTCAACAACCTCGTTCGTATTATTACCACCAATGCCAATTACAAGAGGAACTCTCTTGTTATTAACTTTAATTATATGATCGATTACTGTCTTTTTCTCATTTTTATTAAGCGTTGCTGACTCACCTGTTGTACCCATTACTACAAGATAGTTAATTCCATTATTAATATGGAATTCAACCAAGTTAGTTAAAGAGTTAAAATCGATACTACCGTCTGATAAAAAAGGAGTGACAATAGCGACTCCTGTTCCTGAAAATTGATGTGACATGATATATTAGTTTTTCTTAATTTCTGATAAGTAGTTGATACTGTCTTGAATTAGATCTTTTATTGAGGCTTGTTCTTTTAATTCAATCATAAAATCCAAATAATCGGCATTGCTTGCTTTGGCTCCAACTTTAAATGCTGCATCGGAAAGTGATATGATATACTGAACTGGCAACTCTTCTGATTGTGTTAGAACGAATAGAATATCGAACTTGTGTTTGAAAAATTCGGATATTTCATGTGTTTCAGGAATACCTTTCCAATTGCTATCTATTTCTGAGAAATAGATGAAATCTAGAGAATTTAAAGGTTTTTGAGGAATATCATCACCTGTGATCCAACCTGCAGCATTCACTTTATAGCCTTGATTTTTTAAATCCTTATAAAATGTACTAACAATTTTATTATTGTCTTTTTGACTTGTGTCGAATAATATACCGATGTGTTTAGCACTTGACATATTGTGAAATTCCACACATCTAGTCTGTTTTTTTAACAGATTATTGAGGATTTTTCGGGCAATATTCTCAGCCGTATTTTTGAAAATGCTCATATTTAGTTAGGTAGCCTTTTTTGTAATTAATATAATTCGTTAGATTTTAAACTTTTAAAATCTTCTATTTGAGTGAAAATCAGGCACAAGATAATGATTTTTTAAACTTGTAGGTGCTAAAAAAAGCCTTTAAATAAAGGCTTTTCCTAGTTCTATTGTAAATCAAGGTGCTAAGCGATGAAAGCTCCAATTCTTCTCCTTTAGTACGTATTCAATTCGATCATTTAATCGGCTCTCTCGTCCTTGCCAAAACTCAAATTTATCAGGAACGAGTTTGTAGCCTCCCCAGAAGTCTGGACGGTTAAATCGATCCCCGAATTCAGATTTAAATCGTTCTATAGCTTCTTCAAGTTCTGACCTGTTTTTTAAAATGGTCGATTGTGGCGATACAGCTGCCGCCCGACGACTCCCCACAGGACGTGCCATAAAATATTGATCAGATTGTTTTGGGGATAAACGCTCAATTTTCCCTTCTATGCGAATTTGCTTTTCCAATTGTGGCCAAAAAAATACCATTGCACCATAAGGTGTTTGAAGCAAATCTTGTCCTTTCTTACTGTTGTAATTCGTGAAAAAGCAATACCCTTCCTCAGAGTAGTCCTTAAGTAAAAGAATTCTGGCTGCAGGTCTTCCTTCAGAATTAACCGTTGCTAAGGTCAATGCATTGGCATCTGGTAAATCTGCATCAAGTGCCATTTTGAACCAAGTATCAAATAAAACAAAAGGACTTGAATCCGCATCTTGCTCATTCAGTTGCTTTAGGGAGTATTCGTGTCGTCTTTTCTGGATATCGTCCTGCATCATTTATCTATTTTTATGGTTGGGTAAGTATATAGGGTTCTATACTTAAGCCGTTGTAGTTGATGTAATATTGTCCATCTTTCTCCGGGAATGCCATTCCATCTTCATCCTTAGCGTCGGCATTGGCTACACCCACGTGTGCAAATAAAATCTTAGCTTTATGCTTATCTGCATGTTTGATAATTTCTTCAGCAGCACTTGGACTTAAGGATCCTAAGTCGGGATATGTACTTGTTTTCACAACAATAAAATACGTATCCTCTTCTTTTCGGGCTAGAATCTGAGGATTCTTTTCGAATTCGATATTTACTGAAAGAATTTCATATTCATCCTTTATGTGTTTGTACACCCATTTAATGCCTAGCTCGTGTAATTCTTCTCCACTAAGTCTATTCCCTTTTTGACTCATAATTTATTTTTGATTTTATATTGCGAATATCTCCTTTATCGATACTAATTCCAAATAGCTTGGTAATTATAAATTACAAATCCTCAATAATATCATTTAAAAACTGGTTGAGAGGGTGTAAGGCTTCAAAAGCTTCTTGTATTGCAATAGGGAATTTATCAGAGTTAACAATTTCATCGGATACAGATTTGCTAACAGCATAGTGCTTATAATTTAAGAGTTTAATGTGTTCAAAATCTTTAGCGTAGCCGCGAGGAGCTGTTTTTAGTTTATCACCATATAATTCAGGATAATGCTTTACGAATTCTGGATTCTCAACAATGTTTTTAAATTCTTCAGGATGATGGAAAATTTCTTCTCGAATTGCTTTTAAAGTTTTTGATTCTGGCATGTAACTACCCCCTCCCAAAAAACACTGTTCTGGTTCGATATGGATATAATAGCCTCCATATTTTGATTTGCGACCTCCACGTGCAATAAATGCTCCAAAATTTGTTTTGTAAGGACGTTTATCGTTTGAGAATCGAACATCTCGGAAGATTCTAAAAATGCAATCTTTAGCATTGTTACCTGCAACCGATGGATCAATAATTTTAATTTGCTCGATACTTAACTCTATAAATTGTTCAAAATCTTTTTTTGCTTGATTGTATTGATCTTTGTTGGCGTGAAACCAGTCACGATTATTATTTTCTCTTAATTCGAGTAGATATTGATAGATTGACTTATTTAACATGCTTTTTGAATCTATTAGTTTGTATGCATTATTGAGCTTGAAAATACAATTATTGTTGATGATTATCAAAGAATATTAGGGATTCCTGGAAAGGAAGACAAGGCAGATTCTGATTATTTTGATGTGAAATTTAGTAAACCGATTTCCTTTGTTAAATTTGCAAAACTTTAACGAAGAAGATAAATACAAGAAACATATGATTATAGGTATAATAGGAGCTATGGAAATTGAAGTTACCAGACTTCGCGATGAGCTAAAAAATAAAGAAGAAATTAATAAAGCTGGGTTTACTTTTTATAAAGGTCAAATTCATGGTGTCGATATTGTGTTGTTGCAGTCTGGTATTGGAAAAGTGAATGCGAGTATTGGAACGGCTGTTTTGATAGATAACTTTTCTCCTGATTTTGTGATAAATACGGGTTGCGCTGGTGGATTTATATCTGATATTAAGGTTGGGGATATCATCATCTCAAAAGAAGCGATTCATCATGATTTCGATTGTACAGTATTTGGATATAAGCATGGACAAGTTCCAGGTATGCCCCCAAGTTTTATTGCGGACAGTAAGTTGATTGATATAGCCGATAAATCAATTCATAAATTAACAAATCTAACCACTAAGTGTGGAACAGTTGTTACGGGGGATCAATTTATGAATAATCCTGAAGCAACAAAGCGAATTAAGGAAATGATTCCTGAGGCAGATGCTGTTGAAATGGAAGGAGCTGCGATTGCTCAGACTTGCCATCGTTTTGAAGTTCCTTTTGTAGTTATCCGTTCAATTTCAGATATTGCAGGGCAGGAGAATGCGATCCAGTATGAGGAGTTTGTTGAAACAGCAGCTGTGAATTCGGGTAATATGGTAATGGAAATGATTCAGGAATTAGGTCAAGCCTAATTTTATAAGGGTTATGATGTTTCTTAAAAAGGTTCTTAGCAACTAGCAGTTGAGAATTTTGCACTTTAAAAATAAAAAGGCTACCATTTTGGTAGCCTTTTTGTTATCTCTATTTTAGAATCGGATTATTGATTCATTAATTCTTTAGAAAAATCAGTGTTTTGATGCGCTTCAATAGTTGGCACAAATTTTTGTGATCTGATTTGAAAGTCTGGTGAATAATTAATCATTTTAAGACCTTTGTTCTCATAGCCTCCCCAAGAATTCACATTTTCAATAGAATAATTCCCTTGCAGCAAGTCAATATCATTAATTTCATTAAGATGATCGAAGAATTGAAAGCCATAACGTTTAATAGCAGTCGAAAAATATAAAGTGAAATCGTATGCTCTAAACGAATAATCGTTAGGTTCACAATTAAATTCATATCTAAATCGATCAACAAAATCACTTGTTTTTTCTGATTGGTAATCGATGAAATAAGGTGAAAGAATAAGTGTGTTTAGTTCAAATAAATTACTTGGATCCATACTGCTATAACGTTGCCACGATGGAAATCCAATTAATTGTATTGGGTATGATTTGCTAAGAATTTTTAGGTTTGCTAAAAAGCTTTCCACAATCGCAGGCTTCGATGATGGAATTACAATAATATTTTCTTGAGTTTTACTCATTAGATATTCCAATCCTAAGTTTCCATAGTCTTCAAATGAAATTTTGCTGTAATTCAAATTAGAGTATTGCCAGTATTTTCCATTTTCAAACAATTGCTGTTCAATATCGGATACGAGTTGATACTCATCTGATTTTTTATAGTCTTTACTATGAACAATAATAATGTTTTTATTCTCTTTAAAAGATATTAAATGATTGAAAATATTATCACATAACGACTGAAGAGATGTATTTAATTGGAATACAAATGGGTTATTGTACAGTTGCTTATTTTTTGAAGATAGAGGTGATACGATAGGAATTTGATTGGACTGAGCATATTCTGCAACGAGCTCAAAAGTATTACTATAAACAGGCCCTAAGATTAAATCAAGTTTTAAATCATTAATTTTCTCAAGAGTTTTTCGGACTGTGGCTTGATTCTTTTCAGTATCAAAAACATGTAAGTTAATATCCAAACCTTGTTTTTTTAAATCCTCAACGGCCAACAATACACCTTGGTATAGTCGAATGAAATCTCTGGATTTTGGGTACACTGTTTCAGGCTCTTTACGGGTCATGACTTCAAGTGTGTCCTGATAAGTTGTTTCCCAATTGTAAGAGTCATTTAAGGCTGCGTATAAGGGTAAGAAAAGTGCAATGTTTATTTTCGATTGTACAGTCGTATCCCTTGAATAATCCTTGAAAAATTGATTGTAGTCTGTTACTTGTTCCTGTTTTTTAATAGTGTCTACAGCAAGCATTTCGACAGGCTCAATTTGTTTCGCATTTTTAGGAAGATTTACAATTGTACCTGCTCTAATATTCCTAAATGATTTAACATGAGGATTTAGTCTGCGGAATGCTTTACGTCTGATACCGAATTTAAGTAAAATATCAGATTCAGAATCATTAGCTGTTACTTTATAGGTATTTTCTTTTTTCTTCTTATCAACTTTCTCAGAGTAATTTTGCTTTGGAATTTTGAGTACAGTTCCTATCGATAGCTTACCATTTTTACCAATCTCAGGATTGTGCAACACAATGGTGTGTTCTGATTGATTAAATCGCTTTGATAGAGAATAGAGCGTATTCCCTTTTTGAATAACATAGTAGAAATAGTTAGAAGGTTCCTTTTTCTGTTGGGGAATAACAGGATTTACACTTGTGTCTTGAACAAAAGGGATTCTAAGAATTTCGTTTAAATCAAGGCTATGGTTTTTTTTTCGGTTTATCTGAATAACTTCTTTCATACTAACACCGTATGCCTTGCATATTGAGAACATCGTTTGTTTCTCACGTACAATGTGTAAATAGTAAAATTTACCTGCGACAACAACTTTTTCATTGGAACGAACGATCTCGTTTGTTTGTGAATGAAGATCGAATACAGATCCGGAAAGGAGTAAAAGAATGATAAGTTTTGGGATGAAATATCTCATTAACTAGTTATTTTTCAGAGTTTTGATGTTTTGTAAGAACATTAACAAAAATAAGAAACAAAGTTTATAAAACAATCATGAGATTCACATTAGCTAAGAGATTTTAGTTTTATTTAAGTTTTCGATCACCAAATTCGTAGTAATGAAAATGTTAGGTGTTTTGATTTATGAACGGTTTTGGTTTTTTTTTGGTTTTTAAAAAGATAGGGTCGAAAAAAAGTGATGAGTTTACTCATCACTTTTAGTATTAGACAACCGTAGATAGTTGTAATGCTATGTTTTTACCAAATTTTAGCTCTTTGCTCTTCGGTACGATACAAAGGATCCTCTTTGTTAATTTCGAATGCTGTGTAAAATTCAGGAATGTTGAACAAACCACCATTTACACGGTAACGACCTGGTGAGTGGACATCTTCTTTAATCAATTTTCTTAAATAAGTGTCTCTCACATTACCTCTCCAAACTTTTGAGTAAGCAAGGAAGAAGCGTTGCATGTTGTTGAACCCATCAATGTCTGCTGGTTTTTCACCATTCAAACTCATTTTGTAAGCCTCTAAAGCAACTGTTAATCCACCGTAATCAGCTATGTTTTCTCCTAGGGTTAATTTACCATCAACATTTAGATCTTCGAAAGCTTGAAAACCATTAAATTGATCAACCAATTTCTGAGCTCTTGTATTGAATTTTTCGGTGTCTTCAGAAGTCCACCAGTCTCTCATATTACCATCTTTATCGAAACGACGTCCTGAATCATCAAAACCGTGAGTCATTTCGTGACCGATAACAACACCAATTGCACCATAGTTAACTGCATCGTCACCATTCATATAGAAAAATGGAGGTTGAAGAATAGCTGCAGGGAAAACAACTTCGTTTAATAAGGGATGATAGTACGCATTTACCGTTTGTGGCGTCATGCTCCATTTTTTTGTGTCAACAGGCTCTCCTAGCTTTGCAAAGTTCTTAGCAATACCAAAGCGAGCAGCTCTCCATGTATTTTGAATATAAGAATCAGTACCGACTTCTAATTTTGAGTAATCTTCCCATTTTTCTGGATAACCAATTTTCACACCGAATGAATCAAGTTTTGCTAATGCCTCTTTTCTGGTTTCAGCACTCATCCATTCTAATTTCTCAATTCTTCCACGTAAAGCGATTTTTAAGTTGTTAACTAACTCATCCATTCTAACTTTCGCTTCTGGTGGGAAATATTTTTCTACATATAATTGTCCAACAGCTTCGCCTAAAACAGAGCCCGTAGCGTTTGACATGCGTCTCCAACGTGGTTGTTGCTCTGTAGCACCTGTTAATATCGTTCCATAAAAAGCAAATTGTTCTTTCTCAAGTTCAGTAGATACTTTTCCCGCAGACTCATTTAATACTTTCCATTTTAAGTACAATTTGATGTCAGCCATTTTCTCATCCGTTAACATCAGGTTCAATTCCTTCATGTATCGTGGATGAGTTGTAATCACATATTTTTTAATGTCGGCACCCATTTCTTTGAAATAAGTTGCCCAGTCGAAGTTAGGATACTCCTTCATCAAAACATCAACAGATTTAGGATTATACATGGCAGGGTAGTTTCTGTTCTCCAAACGAGTATTGAATTTTTCTGCCATACGAGTTTCAAATCTCATGATCGATTCTGCATTTTTCTTTGCCAGAGCAGCATCCTCACCAATCAATTCAAACATTTTTGCCACATACTTCACAAACTCAACTCTAATGTTTGCACTGGTTTCATTGTCCGCAGTGTAGTAATCACGATCAGAAAGAGAAAGTCCATCTTCTGAAAGATACATTCGATTAACAGTGGTATTCTTCATATCTTGATCAACACCAGCACCAAATAGAGCACTGATACCCATTTTATGAAGATGAATCAATTCATTACGTAGATCGGTCGCATTTTGGACTGCAGCAATTTTATCGAATTCAGGTTGTAATGGTTTTAGTCCAACCGAGTTGATTTTATCGACATCCATTGCAGTTGCGTAAAAATCCTGAATCTTCTTTAAATTACTTCCTTCAGCAGCATTTTCAGTTTTTGCAGCCTCTTCTAATAGATTGTGAACTGCTTCGTTGGCACTCTCTCCTAAAATATCGAAAGCTCCATAGCGGCTTTTATCTGCAGGAATTGGCGTATTCTTCATCCATGTTCCGTTGGCATATTCAAAAAAGTCAACACCTGGCTTTATAGCTAGGTTCATGTCTTCTTTTTGTAGAATATCTTTACCCAATTGCTTTTCTGGGGTACAGCTTGATAGAATGCTGAGAGCTAAGCCTAAACCAAGAACGGGTAGGCTCGTTTTGTTCAAGTTCATATTTGATTTTTTTATTAAAACTTATGTTAGGATGGTAAATGTATATAAATGGCTGCTGAAGCTCTAATTTTTTCGATAACCCATCAATTCTAGAAGATTTTCAGAATATATGATTGTTCTGTGAGTGCTTGATGCTTTTTTTTTAGTTTTGTACACTGTTAAGAAATTATAGATATATGGCAATAGCTGGAAGAAATAAGAGTAAAGTGGTGTTGGGTATGAGCGGTGGAACTGATTCTTCGGTAACGGCTATGTTGCTTCAGAAAAAGGGATACGAGGTTATTGGTGTTTCTTTATGGTTTTGGAATTCACCAAAGGAGGATTGCGATAATGATGAGTTACCTGGTTTTATTGTTGACGCTCAGAAATTAGCGAAGAAGCTCTCTATTGAGCATCATGTGATTGACGCTCGTAATGAGTTTAAAGATGTGGTCATTGGTCAATTTCTGCAAGAATATTTAAATGGTCGTACACCTAGTCCTTGCATACATTGTAACCCTAATTTAAAATGGCGATTGCTTTTAGATAAAGCAGATCAGTTAGGCGCAAATTATATCGCGACCGGGCATTATATACAAATACTAGAAGAAGAGGGGACTTTTTATATCCATAAAGGGAATGATCCTGCCAAAGATCAATCTTATTTTCTGTGGAACCTAAACCAAGAAATTTTATCACGAACATTAACACCTTTAGGCGCTTTTACAAAACCTGAAGTGCGAGAAATGGCGGTAGGTTTTGGGCATAAGAAAGTGGCATCTAAAAAAGAAAGTATGGGAATCTGTTTTTTAGATGGAATGGACTACAGAGATTTCCTGAAAGCAGAAATTTCAGATATTGATAAGAAGATAGGAAAGGGAAAGATTGTTGGTACAGATGGTTGTGAACTTGGCTGGCACGAAGGATATCCCTATTATACGATTGGTCAGAAACGTGGTTTAGAACTCAAGGAGAAAACAGGTCTGATGGTGAGCCGAATCGATGCCAATAGCAACACTTTAGTTCTTGAAAAACGAGAACAGTTGAATAAAATGACATTCAAGGTGAGTGATTATTATTTGAATAACTTGGATGATATTTCAAAGTCGGATATAACAACAGTGGTTAGAGGTTTAGGTTTAAACCCAGAAGGTTATTCTAAACTGACGATTTTAGATGATAAAGAAGTTCATGTTGAACTCGAACATCCTGCTTGGGCTATAGCTCCAGGTCAACCAGTGGCTTTTTACCTAGGTAATAAATTAATAGGTGGTGGTTTCGCCGAATAAACATAATATTTAATTAAAGAAACGATGATAGATGCTCCAAATATATTCTCTAATGGTGATGAGCTTATAAAGATTATTCAGATGCGTATGCCATACGGCAAATACAAAGGCTGGTATATACTAGACTTACCAGAACGCTATGTCGTTTGGTATCATCAAAAAGGATTCCCTTCAGGTAAACTTGGTGAAATGTTAGGTGTTGTTTACGAAATTAAACTCAATGGGCTAGAGGACATGATGCGCCCTCTTTGTCAAAAATATAGGTAAGCTAAAAACCCAACTGCTGTTTTAATAGCTTATATCCATTTTTACTAACCTTCAGTTTTTCGCCTGATTTGAGAATAAGCATCCAGCTATCTTTTTCGTAAGGTTCTAGTTTCGATATTTCTTCAATACGAATTAAATAGGAGCGATGAATACGACAGAATTCTTTTGGATTGAGATGCGATTCGAAATACTTCATCGTTTTTTGCTTTAGATAATGACCATCATGTGTATAGATCATGACATAATCATCTTGAGCTTCAAAATATCGAATATCATCAATTGGAATAATATCAATCTTGTTTCTTGATTTTACAACGATTCGATTCAGCTCATCATTGTTTTGGTTTTCATGCTCTTTTAGCTTCTCTATAATATTTGATTTTTCAGTTTGATTCTGAAGTCTGGAGATCGCTTTTGAAATGGCATCGGTAAAGCGTTCTTTTGAGAACGGTTTTAATAAGTAATCTACTGCATTGTGCTCAAAAGCCTTAATAGCATATTCATTATAGGCTGTTGTGAAAATAATATTGTAGGGTTTATCTAATAGCTCTAATAGTTCAAAACCTGTTAATTTGGGCATTTGAACATCAAGAAAAATGAGATCAGGCTGTAATTCATTAATCGCTTTTAAACCTTGAAATCCATCCGAGTATTCACCTAAAATCTCAATCTTGGCGTATTCAGCTAAATATGATTTTACTAGTTCTCTTGCCAATGACTCATCGTCTATAATAATTGTTCTAATCGTCTCCATATGCTGGGTGAAAGTTTGAAATCAAAGTTTCAAATTAAAATTGTTTTTCAATAATTCTATACTTGAATTGTCGAGTTTAGATATTCTGTGGAAATTCCAAGTTGACAACAAAATTGGATTCAGTTCTGGTAATCGCTAACAAATCTGTTCTTCCATAAATTAGATTCAAGCGTTCTTGAATATTCTTTAGACCAATACCTTGCCCTTTGGGAGCAATCGCATCTTTATCAAAATTATTAGAAATTTGAATGATTAAATTACCATTAATCACTTGAGCCTTAGTTTTTATAATAACAGTCTCCAAACTCTCATGCACACCATGTTTAATGGCATTCTCGTATATGGGTTGTAGTATAAGGTTCGGAATTTTTAAATATTCGCAACTTTCGTCTGTTTCAAAATTCAGTGCCAAACGCTCCCCAAACCTTACTTTTTCTATTTCTAGATAAAGTTTACTATTTTCCATTTCATTCGATAAAGTATTTAATTCCTTTAAATCTTGATCTAGGGAATATCTTAAGAAGGTTGACAGTTTTACCAACATTTCTCTCGATTGTTCTGGGCGGATTAATGTGAGTGAGCTAACCGAGTTCAAGCTATTAAATAAGAAATGTGGATTGATTTGTGATTTTAGAGCATTAATTTCTGCTTCCTTTATTAGATTTTTTAAATCGGCTTCATTTTCAATTTTTGATTTAAATCTTCCGTAATAGATAAACAAGTAATAAACCATCACAATATAATCATAGATCGCAAATGTCATAAATGCGATCCAGTAGTAGGGCATTATAATATCTGGCCTGTGATTTTCTATTGATGTAGTGTCGAACCAAGAATAGATTAAGTAGGTGAGAGATAGCCAGATAGTGACTGTGATGATCCCAGCAGCGATATGATGTATTATCGCCGCTAATTGTCCAATCTTATCTACGTCGATATATTTAATTACGTACCAAATGGATGGTGCAATTATTAAGAGAGGCAGTGATATGCTTAAGGATGAGATTATAGCAGATATAACAAGTTCATCTTGAAAATACCAATCAATTGTGAACAGCATTCCGGTGTAAGTCAGCCAAAAACTACAATAAATTAGAATTCCATAACGATGGGAAAGTATGGGATGCTCCATGGTTCTATTGTTCTTTTCGAAAGCTTATTTTTGTTGAACGTATTTTGTTGACTTGATTTCACAACCACCAAGAGTAACAAATCCTTTTATAATGAGCTCCTTTTTAGGTTCAACAATGTAAGTGTGAGTTGGTACTCTTTTATCTGAGACTCCTCCTAAAACGGCTGATATATCCACTTTAACATCCCACTCTGGGGGAACAATAATAACAGAGCCACCAAACATGGCAAATAATTCGATGGTATGTGTTCCTTCGGCCAGCTGAGCATAACTTAAATCAACTTCGCCACCACCAAACATACAGGTAATTCTACCTCCTTTAAAATTTTTAGTATTGACGATTCGTTCACCACCACCAAAAATATTCAGCTCATTGATATAATCAGAAGAATCATTTTCACGCTTACATCTTGATGGGCAAAAATTACGTTTCCGAATCACCATGATACCTAGGACAATAAGTATTACAGGCCAAAAGAAACGATAAATATCAAAATGCCAATCTAATATTCTAGGGAGCATAAAAACACCACCAATTAGCATTAGCGTAAAACCAGTTGTTTTATCATTTTTAGCAAAAGCAAACAGGGAACCCAATACGATTAGTAACATGGGCCATGAAAAAATGATATGATTTAATCTATCCGGAATTAAATCCAAATTATTTAGGATTAATGCACCTCCAAATAATATTAACAAAACGCCAAAAATGGAACCTTTTTTATCTCTGTCAAAATCTGGTTTATTTCTATGATGCTTATTCATAACTGTATATATTAATATTATAGATGTTGCGCGAACAACTTGCTGTTTTAACACTTATCCTTGCAATCTGAATGACAAATGCCAGGTTTTATTATATAACCAATCCCCATTATAATTAGAATTGAGGGCCAAAACCAAATATCCCAGTTTGCTGGAAGTATAAAGAGATCATCAGCCAAGAAATAGGCTCCTATAGCGAGTACGGTAACACCTCCAATAATTCTCCCTCTAACAAAAATCATAAGAAGTCCGATTAAAATCAAGAAACTCTCCCAACGAAAAATGTAGTGATGAATATTTCTAGGTAAGAAATCAAAATTGCTTAAGAAGATTATAACCCCAATTAGAATTAAAACTAATCCAACAAATATAGGCCTTCTATCTTTATACATAATCAGATATTTTAAATATTTCTACTGCTAAATTACCTTAGACGAATCTAATTTACGAGAGCTTATCGGTTAGACACCTATTATTATCGGTAAAATCAGTAAAATAAAAATGATTGCTAATTTGCCGAAAGATAATGTTTTGAGATATTAATTCTCTTGAATTAGTTCGTTTCTTGGTCTGATGTCTTGTAAGAATTTGTTTAGATTTGAAAGTTAATAGTCATTCTATTACTATTTTTATGCCCTAGATTATAAATATCAACTGAACTATGAATAAGACTGAAGCTTTGCAACGTATATCAGAATTACGAAAGCAACTCCACACACATAACCACAACTATTACGTTCTTTCACAGCCAACGATCAACGATTTTGAGTTTGATATGCTGATGAATGACCTCATTGCCTTAGAAAATAAATTTCCGGAATATGCTGATGAGAGTTCACCAAGTCAGCGAGTTGGTAGTGATATTAATCTTGAGTTTAAGCAAGTTGCTCATGAGTATCCGATGCTTTCTTTGGGCAATACGTATTCTGAAGAGGATGTTCGTGATTTTGAAACACGTATTCAGAAGCTGACCGAAGAGAAGATTCAATACGTTTGTGAATTGAAGTATGATGGAACCTCAATCAGCTTAAAATATAAAAATGGGAAGTTAGTTCAGGCATTAACTCGTGGTGATGGTGTTCAGGGCGATGATGTAACTACTAATGTGAAAACCATTAAAGCGATTCCTTTGAGCTTACAAGGAAATGATTACCCAGATGAGTTTGAAATTCGTGGTGAAATAATGATGCCTTTTAATGTATTTGATCAATTAAATGTAGAGCGTGAAGAACAGGGTGAAAGTCCTTTTGCCAACCCTAGAAATGCAGCTTCAGGAAGTTTGAAAATGCAAAATTCGTCTATTGTGGCTAAGCGTCAGTTAGATTGTTATCTATATTATTTGCTAGGGAAGCAGTTACCAGCTAAGGACCACTATGAGAATTTAGACTTCGCAAAATCGTGGGGGTTTAAAATATCAGACGATAGTAAATTGTGTCGATCAATTGATGAGGTGCTAGAGTATATAAAATATTGGGATACAAAACGCGAAGATTTACCGGTTCCTATTGATGGAATTGTAATCAAGGTGAATTCACTTGATCAGCAGGATGAGCTTGGTTATACAGCAAAATCGCCTCGTTGGGCCATATCCTATAAATTTAAAGCAGAGCGTGTATCAACACGATTGAATTCTGTGACCTATCAAGTAGGTCGTACAGGTTCTATTACTCCTGTTGCTAATTTGGATGCTGTTCAATTAGCAGGTACTGTTGTTAAGCGTGCCTCACTGCATAATTCAGATATTATCGCAAATCTCGATTTACACTTTAACGATTCTGTGTATGTTGAGAAGGGTGGTGAGATTATTCCTAAGATTGTTGGAGTTGATGTTGACCAAAGAGCTGCTGATGCAGAGAAAGTTGAATTCTTAGAGAATTGTCCAGAATGTGGCACCGAGTTGATACGAATTGAAGGTGAAGCCAATCATTATTGCCCCAATAGTATTCTTTGTCCACCTCAAATTACAGGTCGTATCGAACATTTTATTGGTCGTAAAGCGATGAATATTGATGGTTTGGGAGAAGAAACCATCGAACTTTTGTATCAAACAGGTTTAGTTAAGAATATAGCCGATCTGTACAAGCTAAGAATAAGAGATATACTTCCTCTTGATCGTATGGGAGAGAAGTCTGCTGATCGTATTCTTGGAAGCATAAAGGAATCTTTAAATGTGCCTTTTGAGAAGGTTTTGTTTGCATTGGGAATTCGCCATGTAGGACAAACTGTGGCAAAGAAGTTAGCTAAAACTTTGATTTCAATTCAGAACTTGAAAGAAGCAAGCCTGGAAGAATTGGTCGAGATTGATGAAATTGGTGCTAAGATTGCAAAAAGTATCATATTGTTTTTTGAAGATGAGGCTCAAAATAATTTAGTAAACGAATTGATTGAGCATGGCTTACAGTTCGAGCTGAACGAGGAGGAGTTAGCTGATCAAACTAACAAGCTTGAAGGATTATCTATTGTAATTTCGGGTAGTTTTAAATCACACTCAAGAGATGAGTTGAAGGCGATGATTGAGAAAAATGGGGGGAAGAATACCAGCTCAATCTCAAAAAAAACAGATTTGTTTTTGGCTGGTGAAAAAGTAGGACCGAGTAAACTGGAGAAGGTCGAAAAGTTCGGAATTGAAACTATTTCAGAGGAAGAGTTTATAGCAAGAATTCAATAGTT